>ERZ781272.44-NODE-44-length-195356-cov-13.680007_pt1 | contig 195356 bp, 160 predicted proteins | sample MGYA00375850_ERZ781272 | MGnify/ENA primary metagenome ERZ781272 (study PRJEB29790, sample SAMN06051246) | human gut metagenome | host: Homo sapiens | place: USA: Cincinnati, Ohio | collected 2013-06-21 | study: EMG produced TPA metagenomics assembly of the Gut...
CGCGTTAAGAATTGCTAATCCCCTGCAAAGTCACTGGAAACCACGCATAAGCCAGCCGGGGCAGACCGGGAAGCAAAGATCGACAGGGCTGTGAACTGTAACATATGGCTCTGTTTTTAAAACTCCAGAAGCATATCATACCAGACGGCTCCGCCGTGTACCGACCCGGATATCCCCAGACTGCGGTAGCCGAATTTCTCATAGTAGTGGATCAGACGGTCCTTGCAGGTCAGAATCATGCCCTTTTTTCCCCGCGCCTTCGCCGTTTGAATCAAGTGATTCATCAGATCGGCCGCGACGCCCTGCCTCCGGTATTCCGGAATCACGTCCAGCCCGAAAATGCTCTGATACATCCCGTCCGCCCGGTGGAGTCCGCTGTCCTCAAACATCTCATCCCGTATGGTTCTCTCATCCGTTACACAGCCGTTAATAAAGCCAATGATTTTCCCGCTCTCATTCTCTGCCACAAGAAAGCTTTCCGGAAATGTTTCGATCCGCTTCCGAAAAGACTCTCCCGTCGCGGCCTCTGCCGCCGGAAAGCATAAAGCTTCCACCTCTGTGACCTGATCCAGATCCTCTGCTTTCACGTTTCTGATTGTATATACCATCTCTCTGACCTCTTCTCATCCTTCACATTCCGCCGCCACACCCTCCCGGCGGATGAAAGAAAAGGCGGAATCTGCGGCGTCAGACCTGCAGATATCCTCCTCTTCCATCGTTTCTTCCATCATCTCTTCTTTACTGGGCGCGGAAATAGTATCCGACGCCCCATTTCGTATGAACATATTTGGGATCGCTGGGGCTTGGCTCGATCTTCTCACGGAGACGCCTTACATGGACGTCCACGGTTCTGACATCGCCGGAATCCATGGCCTTGTTGCCCCACACGTACGTAAGCAGCTGTTCCCGGCTGTAGACCTTGTTCGGATTACAGGCCAGAAGCTCCAGCAGATCGAACTCCTTGGCTGTTAAATTAATCTCTTTTTCACCAATAAAGACGCGGCGGCTGTCGCGGTCCAGCTTTAAATCACCGGAAGTCACCACATTGGACTCGGCCCGGCCTTCCCGTCTGCTTTTCTTCGTATTTCTCCGCATAATCGCCTTGATTCTGGCCTTTACCTCCAGAATATTAAACGGTTTCGTTATATAGTCATCGGCGCCGTACTCCAGCCCCAGAATCTTATCCATGTCGTTGCCCTTTGCCGTCAGCATGATGATCGGCATCTCGGAGAACTCCCGGATGGCCTGGCAGACCTCATAACCGTCAAACTTCGGCAGCATCACATCGAGGAGCACCACATCATATTCCTTCTGCTTCGCTAAATTAATGGCTTCCTCTCCGTCATAGGCGCAGTCCACTTCCATGTTGTCCTGCTCCAGACTGAACCGGATTCCCTTCACAATCAGTTTCTCATCATCCACTACTAAAATACGTGCCATGTCACACCTCTATCTTCCACTCACACTGTTATGTCATCTTTGATCTTTTCAAATGCCGCATCCTTGATACCGGATATCTTCTTGATATCCTCAATCTTCTGAAACCCGCCATGGCTCTCCCGGTAAGCGATGATATCGTCGGCCTTTGCTTCTCCGATCCCCTTTAAGGTCATCAGCTCTTCCCTGGCGGCCGTGTTCAAATTCACTTTCACTTTTTCTTTTGCCGTACTGCCGCCCGCGGTCTTCCCCTCCGGCATGATCACACCGGCGCCTGAGCTGCCCGCTCCATGATTCCCGCCTTCGGAATCAAGCCCGTAGCGTTCCGCCCCATCGAGCGATTCGCCATCCGGAACCACGATCTTCATACCGTCACAGACAACCTGAGCCATATTCAGATACTGCGCCGCCGCACGCTCCGTGAATCCGCCAGCGCGCTCCACTACCTGGAAAATCCTGCTCCCCTCTTCCATCTCATAAACACCCGGAAGCACAACTTCTCCGCAGATATGTACGTAACAGACAGAAACCGCCGTCTCTTCTAAAACCGGGATCTCCGTCTCATCTGATTCCTTCGCGTTCCCATAAGGATCAGAATCCCCCGCCTCCCCATTTCCTTCCGGCGCATCTTCCGCCCGACTCGTCCCCGCATCACCCGGGGCATTCATAACCGGCAGTTCCCCGGATTCCCATCCGTCCTGCCTTCCATCACAGCTGTAGCATACGCCTGCAGCCAACACGCATATGAGTATTACAGCCATTTTTACTGCCTGATATCTATATTTCATGATATCCCTCCTTTTTTCTCAGGGAAAGGATACCATCTTCAGCCTATGTTACTATTCTACAAAAAGATACCAGTAAATACAAGCACTATTTCCAAGTTTCAGGGAAAGGTTACTGTTCACAGCCGAAAAAACGTCGGACCTCCGGAGGCACAGGCTGGAACGGGATCTCCATGTTCCCCGCTCCTCCCCTGCTTTCGGATACCCAACGTTTTTTTTCATATTCCATCTAATTAAATATGATAATACCAATCACCGCCACAACAGCGCCAAGCAGTTTCTTCCATTCAAATCCGACCTTTTCCACTCCGAACAGACCGAACAGTTCGATTCCGTATGCCACGATAATCTGGGAAATGACGATGATGAGAGCCGCCTTTGCAGGTCCCAGCGAGCCCATACTACGCACTACGGTATATGTGATAAAGGCGCCGATAATTCCGCCCAGAAGCATGTACTTCGGTTCCACCTGCAGGATTCCCGAAATATTTTCTCTCCCTGAAAAATACCAGATGACAATACAGGTGATAAACGCTGTCAGCTGCACCCACCCGGCTGACACCCAGATGCTGGTCTGCTTCGTGACCCCTGTATTCAAAACTCCCTGGATGCTCATCAGCGCTCCTGAAATCAATGCTATGATAAAGCCTGTCATAGAATAACCTCCAAATCTGTCATACATTTCTAATCTTTCCTTTATCATGCGCAGAATTGGAACTTCTATTCATACACACATGATCTTGACAGCAGGCAGTTTTTGCGATATACTCACACACGTAAAATAAAACAGAAAAAGACACGCTAGGGGAGCCAATTGGCTGAGAATGGAATTTTTTACATGACCCTCACTACTTGAACCGGACAATGCCGGCGTAAGGAAGCAGTATGATTCATACTTCATCAAAAGTAGTCCCCTCCTGTGTGTAAACAAAGGAGGATTTTTTTATGTCATTTTTCTTAACCTACGCGGCAGACAGCGAAGAGTATCTGCTGAAGCCCGCCGGCTATGGCCTGCTCATCATTTTACTGGCCGCACTGTTATTCGTCATCTATAAGCTGGGAAAAGTATCCCTTAAGACGCAGAAGATGCAGACGAAACAGCTTGTTACCTGTTCCGCAGCCATGGCTCTCGCAGTCGTGACTTCCTACATTAAGGTGGCTTCCCTGCCCTTCGGCGGCTCCATCACCTTATTTTCCATGATGTTTATCTGCCTGATCGGTTACATCTACGGGGCCAAAACCGGCCTGATCACCGGAATGGCCTACGGAATCCTGCAGTTCCTCATCGAACCGTATATCTTTGCTCCGCTTCAGGTGCTTCTCGACTACCCGATGGCCTTCGCCGGACTGGGACTGGCCGGGCTTTTCAGTTCGAAAAAGCATGGTCTGATCACTGGCTATCTCTTCGGTATCTTCAGCCGTTATATCTGCCATGTGCTCTCCGGCTACATATTTTTTGCCGCTTATGCACCGGAAGGTATGAACCCATTTTTATACACGCTGGGATATAATGCCACCTACATCGTGCCGGAAGCAATCGCAACCGTTGTCATTCTCAGCCTGCCGCCAGTGGCAAAGGCAATCGCGCAGGTGAAAAAGCAGGCGATCAGTTCTTAAACCGGTTCTATTTATATTATTAAAAAAAGAAGGTAAGAGGGCTGCGTCGTGCGGCGCAGTCCTCTTGCCTTCTTTTATCTCATCTTTTCTTACTATGCTAATTACTGCAGCTTCTCACTATGTTTCGAAATCACCTTCTTCATGATTTCTACATCAGCCTCCAGAGCTGATATTTTTGCTGATTCGCTTTCATAACGTATAGCAGCAGGAACATAGTTTTCTGCTAACAGCCTTAGCTGTGGTTTGATATCATTCTCTATGTCCAGTTTAATATTCTGAATGTCATTTTATATTTTCCATTCACCCTTTTCCCGCTGCCGCCATCACCAGATGCTTCGCAAGCACGGCCGTCGTTACCGCGCCGATACCTCCCGGAACTGGCGTCGCCATGGAAGCGGTTCCCTCCAGCGTCTCGAAATCCACATCTCCGCAGAGTTTTCCGTTCTCATCCACATTGATGCCCACATCGATCACAACCGCGTCTTTTCCCACGCTCTCTTTATCAAGCATCTTTGCCCGGCCCGCTGCCGCCACCAGAATTTCAGCGTTCCGGCAGGTCTCTTTTAGATTCACGGTCCGCGTGTGGCAGATGGTAACCGTGGCGTTTTCTTTCAACAGAAGCATGGACAGCGGTTTCCCGACGACCATGCTGCGGCCCACGATCACCGCCCGCTTTCCGCTGATCGGGATCTCAAAGGCTTTTAATGTCTCCACCACCGCCTCTGCGGTACATGGCGCATACCCCGAGCTGTCCCCGGCAAACACCTTTGCTATATTTTCCGGTGATATTCCGTCTAAATCCTTTTCCGGATCGATCATGCGCTCAATATCTCTCTCGTGGATCTGCTTCGGCAGCGGACGGAGCAGGAGAATCCCATCGACCTCCGGATCCTCGTTGATCTTCTGAAACTCCGCCTTAAACGCCTCATCATCAATGTCCGCAGGATAGGCATAGACTTCAGCGGAAAGGCCAAATGCCGCCATCTTCTTCACCGCCCCCCGCTCATACGACAAGTCGTCCGGACTCTCACCCACACGGACGATGGCAAGCTTCGGTATCCTGCCGCCGCACTGTTTCAGCATCTCTGCTGTCTGTTCCTTTATCTTTGCAGAAACCTCTGCACCCTTTAATGTAATCATCCGTTCAATCCTCTCATTTCACGCTCTGTCAGTCTGTATCTTCCTCTTCTGGAGGCACGTCTCAGCGCAGCGCGTTTTCCACCTTCTGATAGACCGCATCCGCCGCCGCTGTCCCGGAACGCATCATCTCGTCTGCCTGCCGGTTCAGTTCCTCTGCCTTCTCCCTGTCTTTCATGGATTTCGTATTGATCCATACGTTCATGACCGCGCCGGTTAAGGCCGTTCGGATAAACTGTACGCCCACGCCCACGTCGCTGACCGCCATCCGGCTCCCCTTTTCCGCCAGAATGTCCATGATAACCAGAGCCTTCTGCGCATCTTCCATCACGTGGAGCGGAACGAGACTTGCCGTCAGGAGATGGCCCTCCAGCACCTCGGCCTTTCGCTTTTTTTCCTCATCCGTAGTACCTGGCAGACCGTAGGCTGCCGCCAGAGGTGCGAACACCCGCGCATCCTCGTCGGCCAGATGAAGAAACTCTGCTTTCAGAGTTTCCAGCTGCTCTAAAAGCTCCTTCATCTCCTCTTCCACGTCCGCATATTTTTTCTTGCCAAGAGTCAGATTAATCACCATCTGCCCCAAAGATACCCCTGCTGCACCGCCCAGTGCAGCCGCACCGCCGCCGCCGGGAGTCGGTTTCTTCGATGATAATTCCGCCAGAAATTCTTCTGTCACCATTTCCTTTATCATAATTTCCTCCATTCGTGAGTGCTTCACCAAGTGTTTCCAGTATACCATAATCAGGAAATTCGTGAAAGGCTATTTTTCCATGCTCTCATTCAGAGACGTAATCCATGCTTCGATCGCCTCCGCCAGGATATACTGCTGCTGCAAAACGGCCATGCCCGTTTCCGGTATCCCCGGCGCATTTCCCTTTCGGTCAATATTCTCTTCCAGATACGCCTTCAGAATCTTCACATTGCTCTCGATCCGGTTTAAGCACTCCTGCTGTTTTTCCTGAGGCAGGCTGGTTAAATTTACGATTACCGCATTGAAATCCAGAAATATATGGATCGGGCCGGACGCAATCTCCAGCATGAGCTTTTCAAATTCCTGCTCTCCGGCTTCGGTCAGGGTATAGACCGCCTTCTCCGCCATTTTCCCCTCTTTCACCATGCTGCTCTGGATATAGCCCTTCTCTTCCAACTGAATTACTTTTTTATAGATGGAAGGCGTACTGATTTTCACCCACCGTGAGATGTTGCGGTATTCCACCAGCTTCTGAATATCATAGGCACTTAAGGATTCCTTCTTCAGAATTCCCAATACGATCAGATCTATTGTCGCCATCATGTCCTCCTTATTTCCGCTTGACATATACTATAAAATATAGTACTATGGCTTCACGGCCGTATTTACTATACTTTATAGTACTATATTTTACATTTTGTGTCAACAGAAGGGAGAATGAATCATGAATGAACGTAACAGTAAAATGGAACTGCTTGGCAGCGCGCCAATACCGAAAGCGCTTTTAGCAATGGGGCTTCCCACCATGATCGGCATGATGATCAATGCGCTTTACAATCTGGTGGACGCCTACTTTGTCGGAGGGCTGGGAACCAGCCAGATGGGGGCGATCTCTGTCGCATTTCCCCTGGGACAGGTTGTCGTGGGACTGGGCCTGCTATTTGGAAATGGCGCCGCCTCCTATATCTCCCGATTGCTTGGTCACGGGGAAACAGAGACTGCGGACCGGGTTGCCAGCACGGCGCTTTACAGCAACATCTCCGTCGGCGCAGTCATAATTATCTGCACCATCCTCTTTCTAAGACCGATCCTGCGGCTCCTGGGCGCCACGGAAAGCATTCTTCCCTATGCGGAAATCTACGCGGGTATTTACGTCGTCTCGTCCATCTTCAATATTTTCAATGTCACTATGAACAATATCGTAACCAGCGAGGGGGCTGCAAAAACCACGATGTGTGCGCTTCTGACAGGCGCTGTGTTAAATATGGTTCTGGATCCGGTTTTCATCTACGTCTTACACCTGGGAGTCGCCGGCGCCGCAATTGCCACAGCCATCTCCCAGATCGTTTCCACGGCAGTTTATCTCTGCTATGTGTTCAGAAAAAAGAGTGTCTTCAGCTTCAGCATAAAAAAATGCTGCTTCTCATCAGAAATTATGTCCGAAATCCTTAAAATCGGAATTCCCACACTGGTTTTCCAGCTGCTGACCAGCCTCTCTGTCGCCCTGATCAACTTAAAGGCAAGACCATACGGCGATTCCGTGATTGCCGGTATGGGAGCTGTAACGAGAATTATATCCATGGGAAGCCTGATGGTATTCGGCTTTCTGAAAGGCTTTCAGCCGATCGCCGGATACAGCTATGGGGCAAAAAAATATGACCGTCTCCATGAGGCGATCAAAACTTCTATAATATGGTCAACCATCTTCTGCGCGGTCTTCGGGTTGGGAATGGCGCTCTGTTCCACGGCCGTCATCTCCCAGTTCACGAAAGGCGATGTACAGATGATCGAGATCGGCCGGCGTTCGCTGACGGCAAACGGTATTTCTTTTCTGCTTTTCGGTTTCTATACCGTCTATTCTTCCCTGTTCCTCTCTCTGGGAAAAGCGAAAGAAGGCTTTATACTCGGTGCCTGCAGACAGGGAATTTGCTTTGTGCCTGTCATACTGCTTCTCCCATCCCTCTGGGGAATAAACGGCATTCTCTACGCCCAGCCGGCTGCAGATGTTATCTCCGCCATGATCACCGTGTTTATGGCGGTGCGGCTCCACAGGGAACTGAACGGAGCAAGGTCGTAGCTTTTGTATCTTTACACAGAACAGAATGCCGGGAAGCCACAGAATTATTGGATTCCAGTGCTGCCGGCATTCTGCCCGTTCAAAATTCCTTGTCCTGCATGTGCATCAGAACGCTATTCCTTCAAATATCTTTCTGCCAGATCATCAAACTCCATCCGGCATTTTACCTTTCCGCACTCCGCCGCCATGGGGCCGAATACTTCCAGAGTCATTTTCGCCCGCTCCTTCCATGTGGCCGGATCGACGAAATCGATGGTCCTCATATTGTGAAGCCGGTCGGCCAGTGCGATTAAGACCACCCGCTCATCACAGCTTACGTATTTTTCAAATGCCCTGTATTCCCTCAGAATCTCATTCATGGCCGGTGTGACAGCCGGGTCAGACAGATACATTTCCGGCTCATCCGCCATTTCCCAGATATCATGAAGCAGACCGGCACAGACCGTGTCCTCATCGGCTCCCATATCTGCCAGAATCAGTGCAGTGTTAAGGGGATGCGTCACATAGTCGTCACCCGAACGGCGTTTTTTCCCTTTATAGACCCGTTCGGCCAGCCCGTAAACGGCCTCCAGATGTTTTTTCTTATACTCCGTTCCGGCTTCGTCTAACACCTTAAAAAGCAGTGCATAAATTTCGTTTGGCAGTGCGTGAACCGGCGTTTCTCTCAGATAAAGTCCCATATTCTCCCAGTCTCCTTTCTCGAAAGCCTCTCCGACATGAAATGCACGGAGGAGTGCGGGAGAATACCCAAATTGTGCACGAAAGGCCCTGGTGAAGCCGCTGTGAGTCTCATAACCGTAATCCAGCGCGGTATCCAGGATTTTTCGCCCTTCCCGTATTTCCCTGGCCGCTCCGAACAGGCGCTGCTGTTTTACGTAGTCCATCAGGGTGACCCCCATCTCCGCCCGGAACATCCGGGAAAAATGGCAGGCCGAATACCCGAACTGTTCTGCCAGCCCCTGTACCGACAGCGGCTCCTTCGCATGCGACCGGATATATAATGCGCACTCCATAAGGATATCTTTCTGTCCCAACACTCTCACTTCCTTTTCTCGTTTCCCACGTGGTAGCTTTATTATACCCGATCACTCCGGCCGGCGCTGTTCCGCGATTGCTGTATTTTTTTCAGTCCCTGTTCCTATTCCATTGATTTCCTGTTCTTCTTCTGATATACTCATCTCGGTTTCAGGAAGTTCTGCCTGGAAACCAAAAAACAAAGAGAATGGGACACGATTACAATGATTAAGAATTACGTATCACAACTAAAATCTGAATTTCAAAACTACACTGGTGCCGACTGCATGAAAGATCTGATGGCCGGGCTGACGGTTGCGGCGGTTGCACTGCCTCTGGCGCTTGCGTTCGGCGTGAGCAGCGGATCCACAGCCGCAGCCGGCCTCGTTACCGCCATTATTGCAGGTCTCGTCATCGGCGCACTTTCCGGTGGATATTACCAGATATCCGGTCCTACGGGCGCCATGGCCGCCATTTTAATTTCCATAATTGCCCGATACGGAATGCAGGGCGTTTTCACTGCGACACTGATCGCCGGGATTCTGCTGGTTCTGTGTGGGATCTTTCATATCGGCAGGCTGACAAGCTTCATTCCTGCACCTGTTATCACTGGCTTTACCTCCGGTATTGCCGTCATCATCGCACTGGGACAGATCGACAACTTCTTTGGAGTTACCTCCGAGGGCTCCAGCGCTGTCGTAAAACTCTTAAGCTATGGACATCTGGGCTTCCCTGTCAATATACAGGCGGCGGGCCTGGGACTCTTCGTTGTCCTGTTCATGGTTTTCTTTCCTAAGAAATGGAACGCGGTGGTTCCCGCCTCTTTTTTGAGCATTATTCTTGCGACCATTCTGTCCGTATGCCTGAAGCTTGATATCCAAACTGTCGGCGCCATCCCGAAAACACTTTTTCTGGATACCCGGTTAGATTTAGCCGCCATTACGCCTGCAAATCTCAGCGGATTAATCGGACCAGCCGTCAGTATCGCCATGCTGGGAATGATCGAAAGTCTGCTGTGCGGAGCCAGCGCCGGCAAAATGGCAAATGTCAGGCTGAACAGCGACCAGGAGCTGGTAGCCCAGGGGATCGGCAATATCATCCTTCCGTTTTTCGGAGGAATCCCCGCCACAGCGGCCATCGCTCGTACCAGCGTCGCATTAAAATCCGGCGCCCGCACAAGGCTTACCGGTATCTTCCATGCGCTGGGACTCCTGGCCTTCATGTTTATCCTCGGACCCGTGATGGCAAAAATCCCGCTGTCCGCCCTCGCCGGCGTGCTGATGGTCACCGCTTTCCGCATGAACGACTGGCAGGAAATCAAATATATTTTCTCCCATCATTTCAAGGGAGCCGCCGCCAAATACATCATTACCATGGCTGCCACAATCGTATTTGACTTGACAACCGCAATCCTGATCGGCGTCGTCACCGCATTGGTTCTCCTCGTCAGCCGGCTGGCAAACATCGAGATAAATTATGAAAAGGTAGACATGGACCGGGTCCGCAGCACAGATGCAGCACTTGCAAAGGAATACGACAACGCAGTCGTCGCCTATCTGACCGGCGCTGTCATCTTTGCCAATACTCAGGCAATCGAAGAGATAGAGGCCTGTACAAAGGACTTTGACACAGTGCTGCTGTCCATGCGCGGCGTTTCCTATATGGATATCTCAGGAGCAATTGCATTTATGCACGTCCTGTCAGATTTACAGGCAAAGGGAAAACGCATTCTTTTATGCGGCGTTCCAGGCAGCACAATGGCGATGCTGAAACGCTCTGATATCTATGATATGATTGGTGAAGAGAACTTTTACTGGAGCGTGGAAAAAGCGATTTTACATAGGGAAGGCTTACATTGAGCCTTCCTTGTCTTTATGCTATCTGTTCTCTCTGATTACTCCTTCCATTTCTCCTACCGCAAATAATGGAAGGTTAAGTTCTTCTTTCGCTTCCAACGGCACAACGGTTTCTCCATTATCAACGAGAAAATCGATTTCACAGGAACCACGATCATTTGTATAGAAGGAATGGATACTTACCATAAAAATGAAACGTGATTGGCGAACACATACGTTTTGTGTCCGGTAATCACGTTTCATTTTCTTCTATTCCAACACAGCCGTCAGCCGCCTGACCATCTCATCCACATGCTCTCTCTCTATAATAAGCGGCGGTACAAATCGAATAATATTGCTTCCCGCGCTGATTAACACCAGTTTTTCTTCGAGAAGCGCCTTCTGTACGATGGGGCCGACAGGCATTTGGAACTCCAGCCCCTGCATCAGCCCTCTGCCTCGGTGTCCGGTAATGCAGTCAAACTGTGAGGCCAGTTCTTCCAGCTTCTCCCACAGATAGCCGCCCACTATATTCACATGCTCCACAATCCCGCGTTCTTCGAAAATACTTAACACCGCACTGGCAGCCGCTGTTACCAGCGGATTTCCGCCGTAGGTGGTGCCGTGATCTCCCGGAACCATGGCTGAAGCCGCTTTTCCGGAAGCCAGGAATGCGCCCACCGGAACGCCGTTTCCCAGCGCCTTGGCCACCGTCATGACATCCGGCTTCACACCGTACTGCTGCCATGCGAACATGGAACCGGTACGTCCCATCCCGCACTGGATCTCGTCAAGGATCAGCAGCATGTCATGTTCATCACACAGTGCACGAACTCCCTTTAAGAATCCCTCTTCCGCGGGATAAATGCCTCCCTCACCCTGAACAGTCTCCATAATAACCGCGCACGTATTCTCATGAATCAGTGCCTTCACGCTGTCCAGATCATTGAAATCTGCGAATCTGATCCCCGGGATCAGCGGCTTAAACGGCTCCTGGTAATGGTCATTTCCTGTAACAGACAAGGCACCCATGCTTCTTCCGTGGAAGGAATGGCGCATGGCAATGATCTCGTGGACACAGCCCTCTCCCCGCTTCTCTTCGGCCGCCTTATTGTAGGCGTGCCTTCTGGCAATTTTCAGAGCGCCCTCAATGGCTTCGGTCCCGCTGTTGGTAAAGAACACCTTATCCATGCCGGAAGCCGTCAGGAGCTTTTCTCCCGCTTCGATGGAAGGCACATTGTAAAATAAATTAGAGGTGTGCAGAAGCTTATCTACCTGGGCCTTCACCGCCTCATTGTACTGTTTATCGTTATATCCCAGTCCCATAACCGCGATGCCCGCTCCGAAATCGAGATATTCTTCCCCTTCCATATCGTAAAGAGACACCCCGTCCCCATGATCAAAAATGACCGGATACCGGTTATACGTCTTATAAAATTCCTGTTCCGCCTTTTGAATATATTCCTGTTTATTCGGCATGGTAATACCTCTCATCTCCCGAATTGATAATCGCAGTTCCGATTCCTTTATTTGTAAAGATCTCCAGCAGAAGACAGTGCGGAATCCGTCCATCCATAATATGTACTCTGGAAACTCCCTGCTTCATGGCATCGATACAGTTCTGAAGCTTTGGAAGCATTCCTCCTCCAAGTGTTCCGCTGCTCACAAAATTCAACGCCTCATCAATAGTCATTTCCGAAATTAAAGATTCCTTGTCCTCAAAATCTCTGTAAACGCCTTCCACATCCGTTAAAAATGCCAGCTTCTCCGCCTTCATGGCCGTTGCAATGGCGCAGGCCGCGTCGTCCGCATTGATATTGTACGTCTTAAATTCTTCGTCAAATCCCACCGGACAGATGATCGGCAGGAAATCCTTTTCCAGAAGGTCATAGATAATCTGCGGGTCCACTCCGGTGATATCGCCCACATAACCGATATCCTCGCCGTCCGCGTATCTCTTTTTACACTGCAGCATCATGCCGTCCTTGCCGCTGATGCCGACCGCCTTCACGCCCAGCTCATTCACCAGCTGCACCAGGCTCTTGTTCACCCGGTTAAGCACCATCTCAGCGATTTCCATGGTCGGTTCGTCCGTCACACGCAGACCGTTAATAAACTGCGGCTCCATTCCCACTTTACCGACCCATTTGCTGATTTCCTTGCCGCCGCCATGGACGATAATCGGTTTAAAACCTACCAGCTTTAACAGAACGACGTCCTGAATCACATGCTTCTTCAGCTCTTCATCCACCATGGCGCTGCCGCCGTATTTTACGACGATAATTTTCCTGTTAAAACGCTGAATATATGGAAGCGCCTCTATCAGGACTTCCGCCTTCTGCATGATGCTTTGATCTAGATCCATTTTTCTGCTCCTCCCAAATCGACTCCAAATTCTTTACCCAGATTTCCCATTCCTTCATTGATCTCTTCTCTTGAATACTGGTGTGCATCCAGAAATCCATCGCTGTATTCATTCAAATGAAGATAAAATGATGCCGCCATCTCAAAATACTCCGAGCTCTTGTCTTCCAGTTCATTGAGCAGGATATTCTCTGCCTCGTTGATCTGTCCTGCATCCGCCATGGTGATCAGCTTCTTGTACAGATTATCAATTACTGTAAATTCCTCATCTTCCGGCAGAACGTAGTTGATATCGTCTTTTCCGAGAATAAGGCGGGCCAGAACTCTCGCCATATCCTTTATCATCCGCATTACGTAATCATCTTTTACAGCCATCGTTCGCTCTCTTTTCTATATTTTATCGATGCCTTTCTCTGGCGTCCCTTTTCCCACATTTTTTTCGTAACCGCTGTCACCGGCAGATTACCGCTGGTCAGGAACGGTAATCCGCATTTATTTTCACATAGTCAAAGGTCAGGTCACAGCCCCACGCCGTAGCCGAACACGGTCCCATCTTGATATCGGCCGTAGCCGTCACTTCCGGTTCGGAGAGGATCTTTGTGGCCTCCTCCTCACTGTAGGGAAGTGCGACTCCATTTTCAATGATCTGGAGTTTTCCCGCTGCGCTCTCGAAATATAGATCTACCTGCTCCGGGTCGAACTGGGCTCCGGAGTAGCCCATGGCGCAGAGGATCCGGCCCCAGTTTGCATCATGGCCGAAGATAGCGGCCTTTGTCAGGCTGGAGGTGATAACCGATTTAGCCAGCGTCACCGCCTGTTCCTTCGTCTCCGCCCCCACAATTTTCACTTCGAACAGGGCCGTACATCCTTCTCCGTCGCCGGCCATCTTTTTGGCGAGCGTCTCATTGATGATGTTTAATGCCTTTACAAATGCCTCATAGTCTTCATTTTTCTCTGTAATCTCCGGATTCTCCGCCATTCCGTTGGCCAGCAGAAGCACGGTATCGTTGGTGGAGGTATCTCCGTCCACTGAGATCATGTTGTACGTGTCCTTGATATCCTCGCGGAGCGCCTCCGTCAGAAGCTCCTTCGATATTGCCAGATCCGTGGTCACAAAGCTCAGCATGGTGCACATATTCGGGTGGATCATACCGGAGCCCTTACACATACCGCCGATGGTCACCGTCTTTCCTCCCACCGAAAACTCCACGGCCACCTCTTTATTCACCGTATCGGTGGTCATAATCGCCTTCGATGCAGCGGTTCCGCCCTCCAGGGTATCGGAAAGCTTCGGAGCCATAGCTCTGATTCCAGCCGTAATCCGATCCATGGGAAGCTGCATGCCGATCACACCGGTAGAAGCCACGAGAACTGCATTTTCCGGTATTTGTAAAGTCTCCGCGGCCGCCTTCGCCGTCTCCAGACAGTATCCGTACCCTTCCGCTCCGGTACACGCATTGGCGATTCCCGCATTTACCACGATGGCCTGCGCATACGGGGAACCGGCTACGACCTCCTGATCCCATTTTACGGGAGCCGCCTTTACGATGTTCGTCGTAAAGGTTCCCGCCGCCTTACACGGCTTCTCACTGTATATCATTGCCATATCCATGCGGTCTTTATACTTGATTCCCGCAGCCGTCGATGCGGCCGAAAATCCCTTTGCAGCAGTTACGCCGCCGTCTATCTTCTTCATCTCTTAAATTCTCCTCTCCTTCGTCTTATGGTTACTCAATAAATCTGGTAATATTTTCTTCATTCAATGTGAAATCAAAGTAATTCAAGTCTTCCCGGAAGGTCCAGCCGACTTTTCTCCAGAATTTATTTCCGATTGTATTGGATTTAAATGCAATCAGGCTCACCTTGTTGATTCCTTCCGCCTTCAGCGCCTCCATGGCCGCCAGCGCCATCTGGTGTCCGATTCCGTGTTTTCTGTATTTCTCAGCTACACAGACATGGTACATACAGCCTCTCCGCCCGTCATGGCCGCAGAGGATCGCTCCGATCACCATTCCGTCCTCTTCCGCCACCACGCTGGTAGATGGATTTCTCTTTAAAAACTTCTCCACGCCTTCTCTGGAGTCATCTAACGTCCTGATTCCAAAGCCTTTGATTTCAGACCATAAATGCCAGACCTGGTCGTAGTCGTCTATCGTCATTGTCCTGATTATCATACGCTCTTCCCTTACTCTTTCCTCCCATATTCGTAACTCGTACTGCATTGCGGGTACTCCCATAACCGTTACGGAAACATGGGAACCAGCTTAAGCCCCTGATTCTCCGGAAGGCCAAACATGATGTTCATATTCTGAATCGCCTGTCCCGCGGCGCCCTTCACCAGATTATCCATGGCTCCCATCATGACCACACGGTTCGTTCTCGGATCAATCTTGAAGTTCACATCCACAAAGTTGCTTCCTTCCACCCATTTCGTCTGAGGCGCCTCGTCGCGGCCGAGCACTCTCACGAAATACTCGTTCTCGTAATATTTATCGTAAATGGCCTTTACCTCTTCATATGTAACACTCTTAAGCAGCGTCCCGTAAGCCGTCACGAGAATGCCCCGGTTCATGGGAACGAGATGCGGTGTAAAGCTGATGGTCACAGGCTTTCCTGCCGCCAGCGAAAGCTGTTCCTCGATCTCCGGCGTGTGGCGGTGAACGCCGACACCGTAGGCCTTGATGCTCTCATTGACCTCGCAGTACAGGTTATCGACCTTGGCCCCGCGCCCCGCGCCGGAGGTTCCCGACTTTGCGTCAATAATCACCGTATTCGGATCGATCAGTCCCTCCTTCACCAGCGGATAGACCGACAGGAAGGAGCAGGTGGGATAACAGCCCGGATTGGCAATCAGGCGGGCATCTTTGATCTTTTCCCTGTTGATTTCCGGAAGTCCGTATACCGCTTCCTGAATATATTCCGGCGTCTTATGTTCTATATTATACCATTCCTCATACACCGCCACATCCTTGATCCGGTAGTCGGCGCTTAAATCAATCACCTTAGCTTTTGATAATACCGCTTCATTCATAAGAGACGCACAGAATCCCTGGGGCGTGGCCGTGAAAATGACATCGGCCTGTTCTGCCAGCGCTTCCATATTATCATCCATACACGCATCATCTACAAACTGCACCATATTTTTAAATACCGACGCGTATTTCTGGTCCACATAGCTTTTGGATCCGTACCATGTAATTTCCACATCGTCTCTCTGCAAAAGCAGCCTTGCAAGCTCACCGCCTGCGTATCCGGTTGCCCCCATGATTCCTGCTTTAATCATAATCATTCTCCTCTTTTATCGGTATTACCGTATTGATTTTCCGGCTTTCCATATTACCCTGCCCTGATTCGTTCTGCCTTGATTATAGTAACTTTCCTCTCGAAATAAAAGTACCTTTTTCTGTTTTCTGCATTCTTTTTTATACAGCCTCACCCGATGATCTGTTTTCTCCGGTGATGATAGTTCATAATTATACATTGCAAATGCATATTATGCAAGTTTTTTTTGATATTTTTTATTTTATACTTGCATTTTCCATAATAATGGTGTATATTTATGAAGGTTCAGGAAGCCAGGAAAAAGATCCGTAAGGCTTTCAGGAAATGTTCACGATCTATATTCAGGAGGAATCTTAATATGAAAGAGAAAGTTATTTTAGCCTATTCAGGCGGACTCGACACAACTGCTATTATTCCGTGGTTAAAGGAAAATTTTGATTATGAAGTTGTCTGCTGCTGCATCGACTGCGGTCAGGGCAACGAGCTGGATGGCCTCGAGGAAAGAGCCAAATTATCCGGCGCATCCAAATTATACATAGAAGATTTAGTTGATGATTTCTGCGACAACTACATCGTTCCATGCGTTCAGGCCAATTCCATATATGAGAATAAATATTTACTGGGCACCTCCATGGCTCGTCCGGCCATCGCCAAGAGGCTGGTTGAAATCGCCCGCAAGGAAGGCGCTACCGCCATCTGCCACGGCGCTACCGGAAAAGGAAACGACCAGATCCGTTTCGAGCTGGGCATCAAGGCTCTGGCTCCTGATTTAAAGATTATCGCTCCATGGCGTATGACCGATGTATGGACCATGCAGTCCCGTGAAGACGAGATTGAATACTGCAGGCAGCACGGTATCGACCTTCCGTTCTCCGCAGACAACAGCTACAGCCGTGACAGGAACTTATGGCATATCAGCCATGAAGGCCTGGAACTGGAAGACCCGGCCAATGAACCGAATTACGATCATTTACTGGTTCTCGGCGTTTCTCCCGAGAAGGCTCCGAATGAAGGCGAATACGTTACCATGACCTTTGAAAAAGGGGTACCGGTCAGCGTAAACGGCGAAGCAATGAAGGTTTCCGATATCATCCGGAAATTAAATGAACTGGGCGGCAAGCACGGCATCGGCATCGTTGATATCGTAGAAAACCGTGTAGTAGGCATGAAGTCCCGCGGCGTCTATGAGACTCCTGGCGGAACAATCCTGATGGAAGCTCATCAGCAGCTGGAAGAGCTGGTGTTAGACCGCGCCACCATGGAAGTAAAGAAAGACATGGGCAACAAATTTGCACAGATCGTATATGAAGGAAAATGGTTCACTCCTCTCCGTGAGGCGATCCAGGCTTTCGTGGAATCCACGCAGCAGTACGTAACCGGCGAAGTGAAATTCAAGCTTTACAAGGGCAACATCATCAAAGCCGGCACCACAAGCCCATACTCCTTATACAGCGAGTCCCTCGCTTCCTTCACCACCGGCGACTTATATGATCATCACGACGCCGACGGCTTCATCACCTTATTTGGCCTCCCATTAAAGGTCCGCGCCATGAAGATGCAGGAGCTGGAAAAGAAAAACAGTAAATAACAAAACAGGGATTCCGAAGGGGGCTGTTCGCCCATAGTCCCCCCCCTCGGAATCCCTGAACCTTTCCCTCCCTGCCGTTCGCGCTCCCTTTTCCTCAATCCCCCGCGCAAAGTCCGCGTATCTCCCTCCACAAAACCATCATTATCTTCCCAATGCCCTCTTAATTACCTTCATCTGTCTTTTCGTATAATGGTATCCATCTTCCATGCAGCTCTCCATATATTCAAATGTCAGAAGCCCCGCCCCCTTCTTTAACTCCGGCTTCAGCAGGAGAATCTCTCCGCTGGATCTGCATTCCTTCAAATCCCTGCTCATAATGGAAAAAGAGTGGGAGGCAATCTCCATAATAGACTTATCATGGGGCGTCCTGTAATCCGCGCCGATGTCCACTGCAACCACCCGTTTCACTCCGGCCGCAATCAGCAGATCGACCGGAAGGTTATTCGTAACACCGCCATCCACCATACAGTAGTTTCCGACTCTCCGCGGCTGGAATACGGCGGGCACCGAGGCGCTGGCCATCATAATCTCACAGAGCGGCCCGTTTTTTTCCCACTTCACATTCTCCTGATGCCTGGCGGCGTCCGTGATTCCATTTTCCATCAGATTAGTAAATGCAATGGTATCTCCGCTGTTTAAATCCACTGCAGGAATCAGCAGTTTCCGTTTTACTTCCTCGATCGCGGCGCCTTCTGTCAGCTGGCAAAGGAAATTCATCAGCCGGTTTCCCTTCAGCAGTCCCGTAAGTGAGACCTCCTGTCCAGTAAAAAGCTGCGGCAGAAATGTGAGGATTCCAATTATATCCGGATCCAGGAATCGATTTCCATGCCGGGACATCCACTGCACCACTTCTTTCATCATTCCCAGATCCACACCCGCCCCGTATATCCCGGCGACAATTCCCCCCGCGCTGGTTCCTGCCACATAATCCGGCAGCAACCCTTCCTCTTCCAGTGCCAGCAGGACGCCTACATGAGCCGCCCCCCTGGTCCCGCCTCCGGCAAACGCAATCCCATAATCCGGCATGTCTATCCCCTTTGTTACCCGTCCAGGTTTTCAAAATAATGTATGCTGTCATGGACCGTTTCATGATTCCACGTTATGGTTCCTCATTACAATTGTAACAGTTTGCAGAAATATGAGAATATCCTTGCATTTATTCCGGTCCTCTGGTATTCTAATTCTATCAGCCATATTCTGGCACATCTATAAATCTTCCGTTTTCTTAAACGGTCTAATATCATATCTGAAGGAGAATCCCTATGAACGAAGCTATGTTGAAAACATGTATGGAGCAATGCAATTCTACATCTGAAAATGTAGGCATTTTTGTCGACTTTGACAACATCTATTACAGTCTGAAGGAATACGGTGTCAATCCCGAAGCTCCTGAATACTGCGTCTTTTCGCTGATGGAGCGAATCTATTCCATTAACAAGATCCGAACCCTGCGGGCCTATGCCGATTATGACCAGGTAGGCGTATCCCTGAAACATCTCCAGGAAATGCGGGTACAGATTAAGAATGTCTATGGCAATGGTCTGGAAGAAGAGTACCGGAAGAATGCCTCCGACATTGAACTTTCCGTGGATGCCCTTGAAATCTACTACCGGTCTCCCGAGATCGATACCTTCGTCTTCCTCACCTCCGACAGCGATATGATTCCCATAATGAGCCGCCTCACTTATAAAGGAAAGCACATCCACTTATTCTGCATCGATGATCACACCTCCCATTATCAGGATATTTCCCGATTCTGCCATTTCAAATGCGATCTGCTTACCCTCTTTGAAATCGATCCCCAGCGAAAGAACCCGGAATTCTGGACAGACCGCGCTCTGACCGAGATTTCTGCCTGGTATTCCGTCAGAAAGAACAGCGACATGATGCTGGGCGGTAAATGGCTAAACCGGCTTTTGTGTGAGAAGCTTCAGATCTCATCCCGTGCCGCCAGCCGCATCATTACCTATTTAAAGGACAATAATCTAATCCGTGAAACCTCCAACTCCGCAGGCCACACCGGCTTTTTTCTCGCATCCTCCCTTTAAAATGGTGAGCATAGCTTGCAAATAAATTGCCATATAAGCCGTTTTACGAATCGAAATACAAAAAGGGGCAGCGAACAGACTGATATTTTAGTCTTTCATGATCCCTGTGTTTATGATAAAATAAAAGGAGACGTACAAATGGAGAAACGAATTGAGGACCTGAATCTGGAGGATGATTTCCTGTTTTCAAGAGTCATGAGCGATGAAGAGATCTGCCGCATTGTACTGGAGAAGCTCCTGAACATCTCCATCAAAAAGATCGTCCTTCCAGAACAGCAGAAAACCATCGATTTACTGCTGGACAGCAAGGGTGTGAGGCTTGATATTTATGTCAATGATGATGTCGGCACCATCTATAATTGTGAGATGCAGAGAGGAAAACGCGGACAGCTTCCCAAACGCAGCCGCTATTACCAGGGAAATATCGACCTGGATTCGATTTCTAAGGGCGAGCCCTATACCAGCCTGCGACGGAGCTACATTATTTTCATCTGTACCTTTGATCCATTTACAGAAGGCCGGCACATCTACACCTTTCAGAACACCTGCCTCGAGAGTCCCGGACTGCTTCTGGGAGATGAGGCAACAAAACTTTTTTTTAATACAAAGGGAACCATTGACGACATAGACGAAGAGATGAAAGAATTTCTGACCTACATAGAAAACACCACCGACACCTTCGCCCAGCAGGCTAAAAGTTCACTGGTTAAAAAGATACACCAGAGAGTCATTTATGTTAAGCAGAGTAAAGAAATGGAGGCGGAATATATGACATTGCTGCAGAGAGACAGGGAGAATATCGAACAGGGTGAACGTAAAATGGCCGCTCTCACCGAACTTCTCTTAGATCAAAAACGTACTGACGATTTAAAACGCGCCATCAGGGATACTGCCTATCGGGAGCAGCTTTATAAGCAATTTAACATCCTCTAACAGGATCAGCCCCAATAAAAAGAGGGGAAACCATGGCCTCCTGCTGCCGTTCCCCCTCTTCCAGTATCAAAATTTATAAAAATCCATACAGCATATCATTAGCACATCATATCATCGGCATATCGGAGCCATTTTCACGCTTCGATGCTTCAGCCGCGCAGCTGCCCCTACCAGTAAGGCTTCCAGTCTTTCATTCTCCTGGTCAGCGCCTCCATATAAAAGTAGTCGCCCCAGGTGCTGCATTCGTCCACGCCCCTGTTTATACACGTATTGTACGCGGAATCGCGCGCGTACGTTCCGTGGAGCAAAAGGCCGTTGGAACGGGTCTTATCCGTGTTGGCACAGTGATCCATCAGGGCACAGAGCATCTTGTCTGCGGCTGTTAAATACTTCTCCGCTTTCTCCTTGTCCAGATAGCTGCTCATCTCCAGAATTCCACAGATGGCGATGGCGGAAGCCGAGGAATCACGCGGTTCCGTGCTTCCCGTATCGAAGTCAAAATCCCAGTATGGGACCAGATCTTCCGGCAGGTGGGCGATAAAATAATCGGTGACCTGGCAGAACAGATCCAGGTATTCGGGTGTTTTTAAGTACCGATAGCTCAAGGCGATGCCGTATACTCCCCACGCCTGGCCTCTGGCCCAGGCGGAGCCGTCACGGTTTCCCTGATGGGTAACGCCGTGGTCCGGTTCTCCGGTCACGGTATTGATAAAATACGTGTGGTAGGTGGAGCAGTCCGGTCTCATCACACACTTCATCGCCGTCCGGATATGGTTTTCAGCTTTATCGGCGTAATCGGGATTTCCGGTAACCTCGCTGGCCCAGTAAAGCAGCGGCAGGTTCAGCAGACAGTCAATGATCAGACGGTATTCCGACGGTTCGTTGACGTTGCCCCAGGCCTGGATAAAGCGGCCATTCTCCCGGTAGCGGCCGGCCAGGTGATCCGCAGCTAAAAGTGCTGCTTCTCTGGCATGGCTGCTGCCGGTCAGCTTATAAGCTGCCACGCAGGAAAGGCTGTAGAGAAACCCCATATCATGGTGATTTACATCGATTTTCTCCCGGATTCGTTTCAGGAAGCTTTCGACCTGAGATTCCGCCGCCTCCTTAAAGCAGGCTTCCCCTGTATATTCATAAGCCAGCCAGATCACGCCGGTCCAGAATCCGGTTGTCCATTCTACGTTTTCTGTCGGCAGATAAAAGCCGCCCTCGCTGTTGGAACTCTCAAAAAATTCCGTGAATTCCGGCAGGTTGGACCGGACGATCTCCGTGGCTGCGTCCATGTACTTCTTTCTTTTCTCCGCATCCGTTCCCGGATACTGACGGATTCGTTTCATCGTCTGCGCCATATTCTGTCTCCTCTCTCACCGCTCCTCTTTTACAGAAGAAACGGGTCTCTCGTTTTCCTTAAATAGGATCTTATTACCGCGTCATAAGCTTCCGCTATGGCGTCCTGCTGATCCAGTTCAACAGGATTTAACTGCAGGGGATCTTTCTTATTATCGTAAAACAGCCGTCTCTGCGTTTCGGACGGAGACGTCCCGTTGTCAACGACATAGGTGATATCCTTCGTTCTGATTCCACGCCAGCCGAACGCCTTGTTGTTTAATCCCAGCTTCCGGTACTCTTCCACCAGTTCAGGCATGCCCGGTATCATACAGAGAAATGCGTGTTCCGGTTCCTCTTCCATGGAGGCCCCGCGGGCCAGGGACGCGAAGCTTTTTCCCTGAACCGTATCGGGAACCGCCGCATCCAGCAGTTCCAGAAGTGTCGGCATGTGGTCCTGGCTGGCGATCAGGGCATCACTGTGCCCCTTTACAACCTGTGGTCCCCTGATATAGAGAGGAATCCTGATGGACTCGTCGTACCAGATGTTCTTTCCCATCAGGCCATGAGAACCCATACAGTCCCCGTGATCGGCCGACAGCACTACGATCGTGTCCTCTGTCAGGCCTTCCCGGTCCAGATACTCCATGATCCGGCCAAAATTATCATCCAGTCCTTCTATGGCTCCGTAGTACTCTCCGAACTTCTTCCGGAACGCCTCATCGCTTCTCAGCTCATCCGGGACGTTTCCACGGAATACGAGTTCCTTTCCCCGGTAACGGTCCGCATACTTTTCCGGAAGCAGATCATAGGGAGGATGGGGCGGATTCCAGGAGAGGAACAGGCAGAATGGCTTTTCCTTATTCCGGCCGTCCAGATAATCCAGCACAACGTCCGTCTCATGCTCCGGAGACCATTTGGCGCCCTCCTCCTTTTTCGGTTCGTCCTTCCAGTAATGGGGCGACAGATGTTTATCCATCGCTCCGTAGGAATACCAGTAATCAAAGTGATGACGCCGTTCTCCCGGAGGAGTGAAGGCATCCCAGTTCACCGCACCGGATTCCGGCTTCTCGTGAAAGTTCATCTCACTCGCGTCGAGATGGTATTTGCCCACATAGGCAGTCTCGTAACCATTTTCATGGAGGACATCAGAAATGGTTACCTCCTGCGGCTTTAACATGACGGTCTCATCCAGGCCAATCTTGCAGTTGGTCCACATTCCGCAGCAGTACGGATACTTGCCCGTCAGCAGAGATGCCCGGTGGGGCGAGCACAGCGGGTACGTGCTGACCGCGTGGTCAAACGCCATGCTCTCCCCGGCAAAACGGTCCATATGAGGCGTACTCACATGGTCCTCTCCCGCCGCCCCAATGGCCTGGGCGCGCCATTGGTCGGCAAAGATGTATAACAGGTTTTTCTTTTTCATCTAGCGGTCTTCTCCCAGGAATGTATCATATGCTTTCTGGTTGATTTCCAGCGCACGGTCGATGCCTCTGGCCTTCAGCTCTTTGATAAAGATGTCATACTCAGAATCGAAATCATTGACACCGAGAATCCAGGACTGGAACTTTTCATCGACATAAGGCTTGATGCTTGCCATTATGTTCTTATACTCGGTCTCATCATCAGAGGTATACTTTAACGCCATTTTTCCATCTAGGTAAGGCGGAAGAGAATCGTCAAACCACTCATCATGGCCATTGTACAGCTTATTCGCCTCGATTCCGTCTTCCTTCATGGTCGCATACTCGTAGTCTCCATCCTGGCACATGCCGATCCGGTACTGGGCGCCGATGGAACGAAGATATCCGATTGGTGTCAGTTCAGACTGAAGTACCGTGTCTGTAAAGTGTTTGCTGCCATCCGCATCTCTTGTAAAGGTATCTCCCTCGATTCCCCAGTTCATTAAGTCGCTTCCTTCTTCTGTAAAGAAGTAATCCATAAATTTAATCACGGTTACAGGATCCTTGCACTGGGAGGATATTCCCCAGCCCACACCCGGATATCTGGATACACGTTCCTTTACAACACCGTTCTGATCCGCAGGCGGTACGATGGCTACCATCTGGAAGCCCGGAATGGTCTCCTGAAGCGTGGAGTTATAGTTTGCCGTACTCACCCAGTCATGGGTACAGCCGCCGAGATCGCCGCCCAGCAGGGTATCTCTGGAGGAAGCGCCTCTCGTGAAGATTTCAGGATCAATCAGTCCTTCCTGGTACCATTTGATCATGTTGGAAACGCCTGTCTTGAAGTTCTCTTCCAGTGGTTCGTATTTCATCTTTCCGTCTCTCGGATAGAATTCAAGGCTGGTATCCCAAAGATACAGATACTCATCCGGCTGCTTCCATCCGGCGCGGTCGAACAGCGGAATCTCGTCCTTTAATCCGTTTCCGTTGGGATCCTCGTTGCGGAACGCATACAGCACATCGTGGAGTTCATCGACGGTGGTCGGTGCCTTTAAGTTTAATTTATCCAGCCAGTCCTGTCTGATCCACCAGAACTCGGCAGCCTTGAGCTCCTGATTTTTCGGAATCTGGTAGATATTGCCGTCCAGAGAGTATGCCGTCTGGCGGAATCTGGCGTCCTCGTCCAGCACCTTCTGGATATTCGGCGCGTGTTCCTTGATCAGATCGTTTAACGGAATCATTCCGCCGTCGCGTCCCAGCTTCTCCAGGGAGGACGCGTCTACGTAGCCGATGATATCGGCCAGATTGCCGGAGCTCATCATCAGGTTAAACGCCTCTTCTTCGTTGGAATTGGAAAGGGAAATGGTTCCCTTCAGACTGATATTCGTTCTCTTCGCGGCTTCCTGCCATACCTGCCAGTTCGAGTCGAACGGCATGTTATTGAAGTTTAAAAATACGGTAAATTCTTTTGGTTCCTTGCTCACGAGGCTGCCCTCCAGCGTCTCCTCTGTCTGGGCCTGGCTGGTGCCAGCTTCCCCTTTTGCCGCCTCTGTGCCGCTTGTTTCGCTCTTTGCGGAACAACCCGCCAGAGTGCCGGTAAGCATTACTGCCGCCATTGCCGCCGCCATAAGTCTTCTTTTTTTCATTTTTGAAATACCTCCTTTTTGTTGTAACTGCTATGATAAGTTAACCCTTCACTCCTCCAACGGTGACGCCGGTCTTAAAGTATTTCTGTACAAACGGAAATACGATCAGCATCGGTACAATGGCTATGATTATCATAGCATAAATTACCGTGGTTGGAGAACTTAATGAATTCTGTGTTACGATTGCCGCCTCCGAAGCGTTGGCCACCCGGTCTACGATCATCTTCTTTAACAATACCTGAAGGGGCGCCTTCCTGTCATCATTTAACAGCTGCATGGCCCAGAAGTAACTGTTCCAGCGGTTGATCGCGTAAAACAGTCCCACCGTAGCCAGCGCGGGCTTGGAGAGCGGTAAATAAATCTTGAAAAATGTGATAATATGGTTGGCTCCATCGATAAACGCCGCTTCCTCCAGTGCCTCGGGAAGCTGTTCGAAGAAACTCTTCATAATAATCAAGTTGTATGTGTTGATCGCAAACCCAAGGATAATGGCCGTTCTGGTATTTAACAGGCTGAAATCCTTGAAGGTTAAGTACATGGGGATAATTCCCGCGTTAAACCACATGGTGAATATGGTAAATAAGGTAAAGAACTTGCGGAAAACCAGCTTCTTTTTACTGAGGGCGTAGGCCATGGTCGTCGTAAAGAGCATATTTACCACAACGCCGGCAACCGTGTAAAAAATGGTGTTTCCGTAGGCCAGCCAGATGCCGCTCTTCTTGATGGCTTCCTTATAGCTTGCCAATGTAAAATGCCTGATGGCAAACATGACATCGCCGTTCTCCACGTAATACGGCTGACTGAGCGATGCGATCAGCACGTAATAGATCGGATAGAGCACAACCAGGCTGATTACAATTCCGAGGATCGCCATGCCTGCATTGAATACCTTTTCACCTGTTCCAATTACCTGTCCCTGATGTATTCTTCTATTTTTCATCTCGCGCCTCCTTACCAAAGTGCCGTATCGGAAAGCTTACGGCTTAACCGGTTGGCCAACGTGACAAGTACCAGCGCGACAATTGCCTCAAACATACCGACCGCCGTAGCGAGACCGTAGTTCCCATTTTCAAATCCCAGACGGTAGGAATAGGTAGCGATAATATCTGCTTTGGCAAATGTAGATGGCTGATACAGAAGGAGGATGGCCTCATATCCTACCTTTACCATCTTTCCGATATTTAACACCAGCATGGTGACAATCGTCGGAAGAATCGCCGGAACGGTGATATTCTTAATCTTCTGCCATTTTCCGGCTCCGTCCACGGTGGCCGCTTCATATAACTGCGGATCGATTCCCATGATGGCCGCAATAAAGACGAGCGCATTGAAGCCTGCGTTCTGCCACAGGGTCATGATCGTGTAGATTCCTCTGAAATACTGGGGCTGTACCATAAAGTAGACCGGCTCCATTCCCAGCTTTTCCAGAATCATGTTGACGATACCGGTACTGGGAGACAGAAAGTTGACCACGATACCACAGACAACGACGACCGATACGAAGTGCGGAAGGAGTGTTGTCATCTGCGTCATCTTGCTGACAAACTTGTTCTTCATCTCCGTAACCGCGACCGCCAGAATTATCGGTATCGGGAAACAGACGACCAGCTGCCAGAAGGAGATCATCAGTGTATTTTTCAAAACCCTCAGAAAATCTCTTCCTGTTAAAAAGGTAATGAAATTGTCCAGTCCCACAAAGGTGCTTCCCGAGATTCCTTTAAAGATGTTGTAATCGTAAAAGGCAATCGCCAGACCGGCCATAGGCTTGTAGGCAAACGCCAGGAACCACAGCACCCCCGGAAGCAGAAGAAGATATAAATCCCAGTTCTTTCTGACTGAGTGCAGGCAGGATTCTTTATTTTTGTTGCCGCCCTGTTGCTTAAACATTTGTAACTCCCCTCTCATATTCAATTAGTGCAGGAATAAATTTTCTGACACGCTCTGGTTTTACAGAGCTCATTCCCGCTTCTGAAATCCACTTTAAACCCGTTCATCCGGAAAAGTAAATCACTGTTTTTCAGGTCATCTGCAATAGGATTGCTTTTTTATATTCATTTTTCAACTCATCACCAATTCACCCGATTCGCGCCATATGATTGATTTTTACAGCTCATTCCCTTATACTCGGATTACATGCTTTTAAGTAAGTAAACAAATGGGGGTATACACAATGCAGCAAAAAAATATTTTAATCATCATCTGCGATCAACTTTCCGCCACGGCATTAAGTGCCTACGGCAATACATATTCTTCCACGCCGAATCTCGACGGCCTGGCGGCCAGAAGCGCCGTCATGGAGTATGCCTATACTTCCTGTCCGCTCTGTCAGCCGGCCCGGGCCTCGTTCTGGACCTCGCGCTATCCGCACCAGACCGGCGTGCTCTCCAACCTGCCCGATCAAGGCTTTCCAGCGGTCTCCGACGATATTCCGACGCTGGGAGAACTGTTTTCCCATGCCGGTTATGATTGTGTGCATTTTGGCAAGACTCATGATTATGGGGCATTGAGAGGCTTTAAGGTCATCGAATCCGAGGAAATCCATGTCCCGCGGACGAATCCGGCCATCAAATTCGATTATGAGACGTATCTGGACATCGACACAACGGAAAAGTCCGTCCAGTACCTGTCTTCCCGGCCGGAAGGGCCGTTTCTCATGGTCTCGGACCTGCAGAATCCACACAACATCTGCGCCTACATCGGCGAACACAGCGAAGGATACGGCGATTTCCCGCTGGAGCGGGAGCTTCCTCCTCTGCCGGAAAACTTTGATTTCGACGATATTGCCAACCGGCCGGAATTCATCCAGTATCTCTGCTGCGCCCACAGAAGGCAGCGCCAGGCCAGCGGCTGGAAGGAAGATGATTTCCGCCACTACCTTTACGCCTATTATTACTACCTGTCCATGGTGGACAAACAGATTGGCCAGATTCTCGAAGCGCTTTTAAAAAGCGGTGCCGCGGATCAGACTATGGTCGTATTTCTGGCCGATCACGGTGAAGGGATGGCGTCTCACCACCTTGTGACAAAGTACGGCGCTTTTTACGAGGAAACGAACCGGGTACCTCTCTTTTTCGCGCTTCCGGGTGGGGATCAAGCGTCCCGCATCGGCGGCGTAACCTCTCTTCTGGATCTGGTTCCCACGCTTTTGGACTATGCGGAGCTCCCCTGTCCTGACGGACTGGAGGGGATATCCCTTATGCCTCAGATCACGGGAGCAAAAACACATTCCGACCGGACCGCCGCAGTGGCGGAATGGTACGATGAATTCCGCGATTATACCGTTCCCGGGCGCATGATCTGCGACGAGGATTATAAGTATATCTGTTATCTGGAGCCGGACAGCGAGGAGCTTTATGACATGAGAAATGACAGATATGAAAAAACCAACCTGGCAGGTAAACCGGAGTACTCCCCGATTCTGGAAAAGTACCGTTCCCTGCTTAAACATCATCTGGAAAAGAGCGATGATCCTTTCTTCACCCTGAAGACGGCAGGCACCGGGAGCTACCGCCGCCATCCGCTGGGATTTGAGCATCATCAGGGTCTCAGCGCCGTGGAGAAATACGCCCTGGAGATTAAACGAAAGTAGATGGTCTGACGTTATGTTTTCATCTGGTATCTATAAAAACCGTTTGTATAAAATCCTGATTTCTACCGGTACCATAGTGATTGTCCTGCTTGCGGTGCTGTCGGGCAGCTACCTTCACCTGCAGCAGAAAAGCAGCTATATCCACAACTTATCGAATTCCACGGCGGCGTTGGAGGCCAATTCCAACATCGCCATGAATCTGATCTCGCGGGCAGTCAATGACGTCAGCCGTGATAAGAGCATTACGAAATGGGTCAATTCATCCTCCGCCAACGATTTCTATTTCAATTCCATCACCGCCTTAAAGCAGCTGCGAATCATCACCACGGACTCTTCCATGCTCAATTATGAGCTGGCTGTGACGACGGTAGGTCCGCTGGAATTTGACGGAAAATCGTACGGTATGGTCCTGGACCAGTCGGGGACCGTGGACAGAGATAAATTTTTAGGGCATGTAAAGGGGCTGTCAAAAGAAGAAATGGAGTCCATGGATCAGCATTTTTCCGCTTCCAACCGGCCCTTTTGCCTGCCTCATTATGAGAATGACCGGCTAAAATCCGTTTACTATATCGTAAAGGATTACCGGTATTCTTCCAGCCTTCTGTGTTTTGTCACGATTCCGATCGAGACGCTTACAGGCTCTGCCAGGCCGGGTCAGTTTCTGCTTTACAGTGACGACCGGCTGCTGGCGGTCAGCCATCGGGAAGCCGATATGGATGAAGTTTTTTCAAATATGATGAGTATGGGTATGGAGGCAGCTGATTCCGGAATCGGACAGCAGGAATTCTTCAAGCTTGGAAAGGAGTACGTATTTCCTACAAGCCTTCCTGCCATTGGCTGGGAAATTGCCTATGTCTATGACAGCTACATGCTGGGTTCCGGCCAGATTGTATTCTTTCTTCTGATTCTGGTTACGGCAGCCTGCATTTTCACCTTTTTAATCGCGCTGCTGGTGGAGGCGCTCTATAAGCCAATCCGGGAAGTCGTGGAGGATTCCATGGATTCCCCTGAGGCTGGCAAACCCATCGATGAATTTAAGATTTTACGGCAGAATTCGGAAAAAATAAAAGCCTTAAGCAAGACACTGATGGAGGCCATGGACGAGAATGAACGCCTCGCCTCCCAGCAGCAATACCGCCGTCTGCTCTTCGCTCCCCAGCCGGGAGGCCTGGCAGAATGCGGAGAAGAGCCGGAAGAGGATTACAGCGTGGTGGTAGTGGAGTTCCAGCCTGTAAATGAGGGCTCCTCCCCCAGCTGTATCGTTATTTTAAAGCAGTATGTCCATGAGTTTACCATGAACGTGCCTGACATGACATTCGTGGACCTGGATTCCACACGGTGCGCCATGATCGTAAAAAGCAGTAACACAGACGAGATTCTCCTGCAGCTCTACGAGCTCCTCCGCTATCTGACACAGAAGCCCGAGGATGAGACAATCAACCAGTGGATTGCCTTAAGCAATCCCAGAAACGGCTTAAACCGGATCTGGCTGGCCTATCAGGAGACGCTGCGCATCCTGGAATACAAGCACGTATACGGCCATACCAATATCCTGACCTTCGAACAGATCCGTTCCGTGGACGCAGTCACGTATTCCTACCCGCTCTCCATGGAGAACCGGATGGTCCACTGTATCGTGGAAGGCAAAGAAGAGGCGCTCCAGATCTTCGATCAGCTGATCCGCACGAACCTGGTAGACAAAACGCTGTCGATCGAGTCGATTCAGAGCTTCGTCTATGTCCTGATCGGCACACTGGGCCGTGTCTTCCAGGAACTGAAGACATCGCCGGAAGCACTTTTAAAAGAAGATATTAATTTTATGTATCTGTATGAACACTGGAGTGATTCGGTCACCATCACCACCTTAAGACACGCAATTCAGGACATTCTGACCGCGGTAAGCTGCCGGGGCGAAAACAACGATGAGAAGCTTCTGAATGAGATGATCCGTTATATCCACACGAATTACACCGACGATATTATGTTAAACGACATGGCGGACCAGTTCAACATCTCCCCCAAGTACTGCGGAATCCTGTTCAAGCAGCTGAGCGGCCAGAACTTCAAAGACTACTTAAACCGCTACCGAATCGAAAAAGCCAAAGAACTCCTCCAGAAGGAACAGGGAATTAAAATCGCAGAATTAAGCCTGATGGTCGGTTTCAACAGCGCAAACAGTTTCATCCGCGTGTTTGGAAAATACACCGGTGTTACCCCAAAGGCCTACATGGAATCCTTAAAAAGCTCCAGTATTAGCTGATAAAACATGCAAAAATCCATTTCCTGAAAGCGAAGGCGGCTATGGAAATGGCGCCGGTCTGCGTATCGTATACCAGCTCATCCGTTGCAGCGATCATATGCTGGTTGCTGTAATCGGTGTCCGTGCAGATGGCGGGAATGAATTTTCAGACACGCTCTGGCACAAAAGCGTATACTGAAACATGATTTATAAACAAAAAGAAACGGCAGGCACCTGCCGTTTCTTTTTGTTTGTATAACTGTCTGCATCTTATAGGACATTTCCCAAAATCTTTAATTTCCAGCCGCATAATAAGCATCAATCCCATCCGCGATTCCCTTTGCGATCTTCGCGCGATACTCATCGGTGGCCATCTTTTTATCTTCCTCTGCATTGCTCATAAATCCCATCTCCACAATGGTAACCGGGATTTTGCACCAGTTGATTCCGCTCATGGTATCGGTCTCCTGGACTCCGCGGTTTTTAAAGCCTGTGGTGTCACAGATGCCCTTTACCACGGCCTTTGACAGTGCAGAGCTCTTGCTGTATAAATTTCCATTATAAGGGTTCTTCGATGTCTGGCACATAGTCAGCGCGCCGTGAACACTGGTATCGTTTAAAGAGTTGGCATGAACGCGTACGAAAATATCCGCACCGCTCTTGTTGGCCATCTCGGCCCGCTCTGCGTTGCTGATATTCACATCATCCGTTTCCCGGATCATATAAACCTGATATCCCCGGCCAAGCAGTTCTTCCTTAAGCTTTAAGGAGACCGCAAGCGTCAGCTTATATTCGGGGATCCCCGTCGCATTTCCCTGCGTTCCGGAGGCAACCTTGGCTTTCTTCTCCGATGCACCCGGTCCTATCGGTTCTTTTTCTGAATTGCCCTTCGCCTGGTGTCCCGGATCGATGGCAATGATCTTGCCGGAACCGGAGCCTGTGACTGCAGGAGCCGTTGTCTCCGGTTCCTGAGCCGGCTGTTCCTTTGACACAAAGCTGGAGGATATGTAACACTCCTGATCCTGATAGATGATACGGCTCCAGCTGTCGCTGTATCCGGTCCGTTTTAAAGCCGTTCCTCTGGATACCGTGGTGATCACCGCACCGCCCGTTCCCGCGCTCTTTCTGATATTAACCTGACTGCCGGTCACGTATACGGTTTCATCCACTGCAGTAAAGGCGGGAGCCGTCTCCGTAGTCACAGCGGCCTCGTGGGCGCTTGTCCCCGCCTGGCCCCCCGGCTTCTCTGTCCCGTTTTTTCCATTCCCGGTCTCATTCTCAATAGAAACCGCTGCCGTCTCTTCTCCATTTTCCAGTGTGATATCACCGGAAGCCTCTTCCAGCGTCGGCACCTCGACCGGTTCATACTTCCTGCCGCATCCGGCCAGTGTCAGGAGGCACACAAGCGCGGTTACGATATAAATTCCGGTTCTTCTCTTCTTATTCACAGTATCGTACCTCCTCCGGCAACGTAAGTATCTGTATAAAACACGACGGCCTGCCCCGGTGTAATCGCCCTCTGAGGCTCATCAAACCGGCATTCCACCAGATCCTCGCCCACTTCCCGGATGGTGCAGGGGGCGCCTTTGTGGCTGTAGCGGATTTTTGCGTTTACTCGCATCTCACCGCCGTGAAGTCCGTCGACCGCCATCCAGTTCAGGCGGTTACAGCGGAGCGTATCGGAAAAGACATCATCCGAATTTCCAATGACGACTTCGTTCGTCTCCGGCCTGATTTCCGTGACAAAGACGGGATGGCCCATGGACAGGTTTAGTCCCTTCCGCTGGCCAACCGTGTAGTGGGTGATTCCTTCATGCTGTCCCAGTACATTGCCATCCAGGTCCACAAAGTTGCCTGTCGGCAGCTCTTTTCCCGTGTTTTCTTCAATAAATTTGGCATAATCGTGATCGGGGATAAAACAGATCTCCTGGCTGTCCGGCTTATGGGCGACCTTTAAATTGATCCGGTCCGCTATTTCGCGGATCTGATCCTTGGAATAGGCGCCAACCGGCATCAGCGTATGAGCCAGCTGGTGCTGCGTCAGATTATAGAGCGCGTACGTCTGGTCTTTCGCCGCCGTTACGGACAGCCTCAGCGCGTACCGCCCGTTTTCCAGCTTCTCGATTCTGGCATAGTGGCCTGTGGCGATATAGTCCGCTCCAATATCCAGGCTCCGTTTTAACAGCGATTCCCATTTGACATACCGGTTGCAGGCGATACATGGATTCGGGGTGCGGCCGTTCCTGTATTCATCCACAAAATAGTCTATCACATGTTCTCTGAATTCCTCTTTGAAATTCATCACATAGTATGGAATCCCCAAATCCCAGGCCACGCGGCGGGCGTCGTCCACCGCGCTTAAGCCGCAGCAGCCTCCGCTCTCCTCCACGGCCTCTTTCTCTTCGTCCTGCCAGATCTGCATCGTGACGCCGATGACATCATAGCCCTGTTCCTTCAGCAGCCATGCTGCCACGGAGGAATCCACGCCGCCTGACATTCCTACTACTACTTTTGGTTTATTCATCGTTTCACATTCCGTTTCTTCTGCCGGCATCCGGTTCACCGCCGGCTTTAATATTCTTCTTCCACTTCTTCCTCACCGATATCTGACTTCGGTTTTTTCAGCCCCTGAATCTCGATTCCGTTCTTCTGGGCGTAATCCCATAAGGCCGCGTGAATGGCTTCTTCTGCCAGTAAGGAACAGTGTACCTTAACTGGCGGCAGTCCGTCAAGCGCCTCACACACCGCCTTGTTCGTTACTTCCATCGCTTCCTGGATTGATTTGCCTTTCACCATCTCGGTTGCCATGCTGCTGGTAGCCACCGCTGCGCCGCATCCAAATGTCTTAAACTTTACATCGTTGATGATTCCGTTCTCATCAATATCGAGATAAATTCTCATGATATCGCCGCATTTCGCATTTCCTACCGTACCCATGCCGCTGGCATTCTCTATTTCTCCTACATTTCTTGGATGCTCGAAATGATCCATAACTTTTTCTGTATACATTTTTTATTTTTCTCCTATTTTTAGTAATATATCGACAATTTACGTAAGCTTATTACCGATTCTGACGCTTTACGAAGTCCTCATATAAAGGTGACATGCTGCGCAGCTTCTCTACGATCTTTTTGATGGATTCGACCACATAATCCATCTCTTCCATGGTATTATCGGAATTCAGTGTCAGTCTTAAGGATCCGTGAGCAATCTCATGAGGCAGGCCGATGGCCAGCAGCACATGGGATGGGTCCAAAGATCCCGACGTACAGGCAGAACCGCTGGAACCACAGATTCCATCCATATCCAGCATGATGAGTAAGGACTCTCCCTCGATAAACTGGAAGGCAAAGTTCACATTGTTGGACAGCCGGCTGGTTCTGTGACCGTTGATTCTCACATAGGGAACCTCCGCCATCACGCGTTTCATCAAATAATCGCGCAGCTCAGACTCTTTCTTCGTGCGCTCTTCCAATGTGTTCATGGCGATCTCTACGGCCTTTCCAAAGCCAACGATCCCCGGAACGTTCTCGGTGCCGCCGCGGCGCTTCCGCTCCTGGGCGCCTCCATGCATAAAGGAACGCGTCTTGATTCCGGTACGGATATATAAAAATCCGATTCCCTTGGGGCCGTTTAACTTGTGGCCGCTGGCGCTCATCATATCAATATGATACTCATCTACATTGATCGGAACGTGGCCGAAGGCCTGAACCGCGTCTGTGTGGAAGATAATTCCGTGCTCTTTCGCGATCTCGCCGATCTCCTTCACCGGTTCGATCGTTCCGATTTCGTTGTTGGCAAACATAATGGAAATCAGGATGGTGGTGGGGCGGATTGCCTTCTTCAGTTCATCAATTTTGATGACACCATTCTCATCTACGTCTAAATAAGTCACCTCGAAACCGCGCTTCTCCAGATATTCGCATGTGTGAAGAACCGCATGGTGTTCAATTTTACTGGTAATAATGTGATTTCCCTTCGCCTGGTAAGCCTCAGCCGTCGCGGCCAGTGCCCAGTTATCGGACTCGGTGCCTCCCGCTGTAAAGTAAATCTCATTGGTTTTTGCTCCAATGGCGTCTGCAATCGTCTCTCTGGAACGGTTGATCGCCTTCTTGGATTCGTTGGAAAACTCGTACACGGAAGATGGATTGCCATAAAATTCCATAAAATACGGCAGCATCGCGTCCACAACCTCCGGCCGTGTCTTTGTCGTCGCTGCATTGTCAAGATAAATAAATCGTTTCATAATTGTTAGTTCCGCCTTTCTGTAGTCCTAAAGTTAAAAGCTTCATCTACATTTTCTATTATACACAGATTTCCTATAATTTCAATAGGAATAGTTATCGTTTTTGTTACAGTTTGGTCTTCCTTCTTTCTGAAAGCTAAGTGAAAAATGTCATGAAGGGGGCTCATTAGAAATATATTATAATAATTCCCATATCATGGAGTTTTCATGAAGGATTCTTTAAAGATTTCCCAAAAACTTTCGCCAAGAAAATATGCCCTGTTTACGGGCACTCTCCTCCTTACTTCTACAGGGCTCATTACCCGCGTGCTGGGGTTCTTTTACCGAATCTTTCTTTCCAGAACCATCGGTGCGGAGGGACTGGGGCTCTACAACATGGTCCATCCGGTATTCGGCATCTGCTTTGCCCTGTGCGCAGGGTCCATCCAGACGGCCATCTCCCAGTCCGTTGCCGCCAATGTAAGGAAAGGCCGTTCCATCTTCCGGACCGGCCTCGTCATTTCCATGTCAACCTCTTTCGTCCTGGCCTGGCTCATCATCCGGTTCCAGGATTTTCTGGCCGGCAGCATCCTGATGGAACCGCGCTGTGCACCGCTTCTCACCTACATAGCCGTCTCCGTCCCCTGCGCCGCCATCCATGCCTGCATCAACGGTTACTATTATGGTATGCAGCGTACCCGGGTTCCGGCATTCGCTCAGGTGATTGAACAGTCTGTCCGCATCGGCGCCGTGTTTCTGATTGCGGATATTATGCTGGAAGCCGGGATCGGGATCACCGTCCAGCTGGCTGTGGCCGGCCATCTGATCGGGGAGATCGCCTCGACCCTCTATACCGTCGCGGCCTGTCAGTTTTTCCCGCCGAAGCTGCCGGATGGCACCTACGCGAAGGATACGGATTCCGACGGCCGCCGTTTTTCGGCCGCGGCCGATTCCTTCCGCCGAACCGCACCCGCACTCATGACGCTGGCGCTGCCGCTCATGGGCAACCGCCTCATCCTGAATATTCTTTCCAGCGCGGAGGCAATCTGGATTCCCGGTTCCTTAAACCGGTTCGGCTTATCAAGCTCCGAGGCCTTCAGTATTTACGGTGTCCTTACGGGAATGGCTCTGCCATTTATCCTGTTTCCCTCCACGATCTTCAATTCGCTGGCCGTCCTGCTGCTTCCAACGGTAGCCGAGGCCCAGTCGGAAGGTAACGAACGGCGGATCGCAGGCACCATCTCCATGTCCCTGCGCTACTGCCTGTATGTGGGAATCCTGTGCATCGGAATCTTCACCCTGTTTGGCAACGATCTGGGCGTCAGTGTCTTTAAGGATGAAAATGCCGGCTCCTTTATCATGACCCTGGCATGGCTCTGTCCCTTCCTCTATCTGGTCACCACCATGGGAAGCATCTTAAACGGCCTCGGAAAGACCTCCACCACGTTTATTCAGAACGTGACGGCTCTTTTCGTCCGCCTGGCCTTCGTGCTGTTTGGCATCCCGAAATTCGGAATCATGGCGTATCTGATCGGTATGCTGGCCAGTGAGCTGCTTCTGGCCCTGATGCACATTTTCTCCCTGAAAAAGCAGGTCTCCTTCTCCTGGAATGCATGGGATATGATTGTGAAACCAGCCCTTCTGATGGTGATGGCGATCGGAATCTACTATGCGGCAAGCTCCGTCTGCGATCCGTTCGCGGCGCTTCCGCTGTTTATCAAAACCGGCTTCCACATCCTGATTCTGTCTCTCTGCTATCTTCTGCTTCTGGCCGGAGCCCATTTCTTTAAGAGGGAAATTCAGGCGGAGTAAACAAAGTATACAAAAAAGGCGGTTACTTCCATGAGAATTCCATCTCCTGGAGTAACCGCCTCTTTTCATCTACTCATCTTTTTATCTTTTCATTTTTTGGCCTTCCCACGCTCTCACATTCCCGGGCCAATCGACGTAATCATCCCGGTTCCGGCGCCACTGCTGCTTCCCGGTGCGGTCGATGAGCCTGGCCCTGCCGTGGAATTCGTGTTCTGCGTTCCCGCGGAGGGCGTCAGCGGCGACGGCTCCACGATCGGAATATTATCATTTCCGCCTGGCACCGAAGGGCCAGAGGGTGCAGATGGGTTCTGAGTATTCGAGGAATTCGAGCCGTTCTGTCCCGTGGGTGTGTTTTCAGGTGACGGCACCGATGCCGCCTCCTTAGTCTCGCTCTCGGTCTTTGAGCTGCTTAAATACTTCTTATATATATAAGCGTCCCCGCCCTTATAGGAGATCCGCATCCAGCCGTTGGCCGACTGGCCCGTAACACTGACCTTCTGGCCTGTTCCAAAGCTGGTGAGAACGTCGGACTTCGTCGTATAGCTGGCCCGTACATGGACGGGCTGAGTCACATACATGGTCTTCTGAACCGCGGTTACGGTGTAGACCGGCATAGCCTCTGTCTCCCTGGGCTTCGACTCCTGAGACGGAGCAGATGTTTCCGCCTCGGGCGATGTCTCCGTTTCGGAGGACGGTTCGGGATCCGTCTCATTCTCTATCTTTATCGCATCGGTCTGCGCTTCCGTCGTCACACTCTCACTGGCCGCGCCTTCCTCTGTACTCTTTGTGTCTCCTCCGTTCAAGACAGACGAGCAGGATGTGATCATCACAGCCGTTGTCATTGCCAGGATAATTCCCGGATACTTTTTCATGTCGGTCACCTCCGCCTGATTTTCAGAGTACTCTCCGAAACTCAGCCACAAAGAGGGGCGCAGGGGAGTTTCCGGGAGTTCTCATTCATCCTGGTTCAATACCAGATGCTCTCAGTATATCATCCCGGCCGACGGTGTGCAACATCCGGCGGGCCATCTTATTCTGCATCTTATTCTCCATCTTGTTCTGCATCTTATTCTGCATCTTATCTTACATCTTGTTTTTCACCTTATTTTGCAGTACGATGCCAGATTAAGAAAAATACGGCGCCAAGCGCGCACATTCCTGCCCCGCAGAACATAGCGGCCGGAAGGGCGGCCTGGGCCGCCGCGCCAAACAGCAGATTGGTGGCGATTCCCGTTCCCTCCGACAAAACTGCGTAAATGCTTAAAACGGTGGCGCGGTCTGCCGCCTTTACGTGGCGGTTCTGTATCTCCGTCTGAAGCGGCACGAAAAGGCTGGCCGACAGGCGAAGCAGCACAACGCCTCCCACCGCAAGCACACCGCTTCCGGTCAGGGCCAGTATCACACAGGAGACGGAGGCTGCACCAAATAAAAGAAGGGCAAACCGTTTCATACCGATTTTCCTCGTAAATCCGGCCGAGCAGACTCCGGCCATTCCGCTTACGGTTACAAGGATATAGATATATCCCATATTAGCCGGCGCTATCCCGCACGCCTCGTATTTCAGCTGGTTTAAAAACACCGTGATGGTCTGGTTCGTCTCCGCCAGAAATGCCATGCCCACCAGAAGGAGCAGGAAGCGTTTATCACTCACCACTTCCTTCAAACACGTCAGGAACCGGCCTTTCACCGGCTTTCTGTCCTCTTTTTCCTTTACTTCCTTTAGCCCGAAGGCCAGCGCCGCCGCCGCCGCATACGTCAGTACGGTCAAAAATCCGGCCATCCGGTAATCATCGCCGATAGCGACAGAAAAGATCAGAGCCGCAGCCAGCAGGCCTGCGGTATTTAAAAGGTTATAAACGCCGAACACCTGGTGGCTCTCTCCCTCGCGGCATGACAGATACAGCAGGCTCACGTCACAGCCCGACATGCCCGCCATCACAACGCTCAGCATCACCCGTTCCAGAAGAAATCCGCCGAAACCGTCGGCCTTCCAGAACACCACCTTGGATACCACATAGATCAGGGAACTGATCACCAGAGTGTTCTTATATCCGATCCTGTCGGCCACTACGCCCCACGGCATCTCCAGGGCGATGCACAGGGCAAGCGATATGCTCTCAATTAAAGTTATTTCAAACACGGTAACTCCCGCCGCCTGCCGGTAGAGCGTGGCGATCGGTCCGTAAAACACCATTCCCTGCAGGAGGGAAATCCCATACATCAGATAGATATTTCTTTTTATCTTCATACTTTCTGCTCCATTTTCATCGATTTCACTAATTTCATAACCCGGCGCCCGTTTTACGGTACGCAAAATAAGCCCTGTGATCTACAGTGCCAAAACGCATGGTAATTCTGAAATTGTTATTTTCTACGTGGGATTGTATGGATTAAAAAAAGAATGGGTTTTCATAAAGGACCTCCGTGGCAGGCCGTTCCTTCTGAATGATGATAAAACGGCTGCTGCAGGGTAATTATTATCAGCCTGCGTTTTTTTAGTATACCATATTTTTTAGATGCTGTAAAGGAACAGACCTCATACAAAAAGAGGATACGGAAAACCATAACGCTTTCCATACCATCTCTTTTGTCTGAGCCGTTTCGAGTAACAGCTCCTTACGACAGCTCTTCAAAATACGCTTCAATATATTTCATGGCTCCGCCCACTGCCGCGGCTTCCATGCCGTAGCGGCTGTTCTTTAAATAAACCGTGTCCTGCTCGAACATATTATAGCCGGCCATTTTCTGGCTTAAGTCAATCATATACGGTTTTAAATACTGGCCGATGTATCCTCCCAGTATGATGTCGCAGTCAAAGGCCATCCGCAGATTCGTCACCGATATTGCCAGATAGCTTAAATAGGAATCCCATATATCCCGTATGGCATCGTCGCCGTCTTCCAGTCTCTGGAAAAACAGCTCCAGGCTGTCATCCGTGTGATCTGACAGCACTCTGGCCGAGCAGTACGCATCCATGCAGCCCTTTTTTCCGCAGTAACACGTTTTTCCTTCCGGCGCTATGACCATATGGCCGAATTCCGCACTCTTAAAATTGTCCCCCGCATAGATTTCCCTGTTCACGTAAATCGCACCGCCTACGGAGTTGCTTAAGGACAGATAAACCGCGTCACGGTCCCGGTGGACAAATTCCGCCAGTGCCGCGCTGTTGGCGTCATTTTCAAAGGATACCGGATACCGGATAAACTGGCTGACCACCTGAAATTTCACGTTGTCCAGATGCAGTACGTGGGAGCGGACGATCAGTTCCCGGCTCTGGTCGATCACTCCCGGTATGGAGATGCCGACTCCCAGGATCTTATCCGGCGCGGCGCCCATGTCTTCCAGGAAACAATCCAGCTCCTCCGCCAATGCCTGGTAGTAATCGAACGAATTTTCAAAATTCTTCTTGATGCGTCTCTTCCCCGTTATGGCTCCCTTCAAATCCAGCGCGACCATGCTGATATGGTTTAACGTAATATCCAGCCCGACCGCCATTTTCCATGTGGCTGTGATAGAAAGCGTCTTTGCCTTTCGGCCTCCTGTAGACTCATACTCTCCGATCTCCCCGACAATTCCGGCTTCGGTCAGTTCTTTCACATTCTGTAAGACCGTGGGCATACTGATCCCCAGCTCCGCAGCGATCTCCGGTTTGGACGTGCTGCCTTTATAGCGGATAAATTTTGCGATCTTGACTTTATTCAGCTTCTTCTTTTCTATCATGGAATCGTCTCCGATAATCTTCTTTTATGAATCGTTTTATATAAGTATTATACAAGAGGGGGCAGGGAAAGGCAAGGCAAAAATACCGCAGCCGGACTTTCCGCAAAAAGTCCGGCCGCGGTATTACATACATACTTTTTAATCAGTCTTACTCTAATGCAAACATCGCCATTGCATTCAAAACATCTTCTTCCATCGCATCGATCGCTGCATTGGCTAACTCATGGAAATACTTCACGTTTTTCTCCTCCAGAAGCTTCTGCACGCCTTTTACGCCGGCGTTGGACATGTAGGAGAAGTAGTTGATTTTCCGGATTCCGCAGCGGATGGCTTTCTGGGTATCTTCCACGCTGATTCCGGAACCGCCGTGCATGACGAGCGGAACACCGGTCAGCTCTCTGATTTTCACAATGCGGTCAAAATCCAGTTTTGGCTGGGCGGCATAGAAGCCGTGTACAGTTCCCACCGATGCGGCCAGCGCATCAATGCCCGTTTCTTTCACATATTTTGCGGCCAGTTCCGGGTCCGTATAGGCGCCGCCCACGAATTCCTTTCCCTCATGGCCGGTCACGATCCCGATCTCCGCTTCCACGTTGGCGCCGTATTCCTGAGCCATGGCAACGGTCTCTCTTGTCAAGCGGACATTTTCCTCGTACGGCCTGGAGGAGCCGTCATACATGACCGCTGAGAAGCCCAGATCCAGGGCTTTCTTTACATAGTCCAGGTCCTCGCCGTGATCCAGCATCACACAGACCGGCACGGTCGATTCCTTCGCCATGCGGACCATGATCGGCCCGATCACGCGAAGCGCCATCTCCGGCTCATGAAGCTGGGCGTGCTGGATGATGACCGGCTCCTTCCGTTTTTCCGCGGCCCGGATAACGGCCATTAAAATCTCCAGATTGGGCGTATCGAACGCGCCCACACAGCAGCCTCGCGTCTGGACAGCTGCAAGTACCTCATTCATATTTACTAACATTCAGCCAGCTCCTTACTTTTCTTCATACAGTTCAATGATCGCGTCATCCCAGATGACAAAGGCCAGCCGTACTCCCGGACCCGCGTCGACCGGTCCGAAGATGATCCGGTCCGCCTGCTTCGCATAGCCGTCCAAATCATCTACCCGGTAAGCCACATGCGGCTGCTTGGAAAGGATCTCCGGAAACGGCGTCCCCTCCTCAAACTTTAAGTATTCGATCTTAAAATCATAGTCGTCCACATTGCTTACCCAGAACTTCATGGCCTCATTGTAAACCATTCCCTCTTTCCTGTTCAGCACAGGGATTCCAATATGCATATATTCTGCCGCCATAGGGACCTCCTCCTATTTTTTCAGATACGGGGTATTGCACGGTGCGTTCCAGTAGTGAAGCAGCTCGTCATCCATTCTTGCCATAAACATCTGGAATCCGCCCTGCTCCTGCACGGTCAGCAGCTCGCCCACGTAGTTTGCCACGATCTCGATGTTCTTCTCTTTTAAATAGGAAACGCATTTTCGGTAAATGATAAACAGCTCCATCAGCGTGGTGGCGCCTGTGCCGTTTAAAATCAGCATGATTTTCTCTCCCGACTTGATATCCAGATCGGAAATCAGGCCATCCAGCATAATTTTGGCCGTCTCATCGGCACATTTCAAAGGCTGGCGTCCGCCGCCGCCCTCTCCGTGCTGTCCCATGCCGATCTCCATCTCATCCTCGCCTAAATCGGCCAGAAGACTTCCCGTTGCCGGGTGGGTCGCTCCTGTCACGGCCACAGCGAGAGTCGCCATATTATCAGCAAAACGCTGTGCGATCTTTGCAACCTCTTCCAGGCTCTTTCCCTCCGCGGCCGCGGCACCTGCTATCTTATAGGTAGGAATACATCCCACCAGGCCCCGTCTGTCGTCTGCGTTGGATCTCGGTGCGTTGGCAATATCCTCCTGAGTCACCACCTTGACCACATGCAGGCCTTCCTTAGCACACCGCTTCATGGTCAGGTTGCCGGTCAGCATGTCGCCGGCGTGGTTGAGAACGATATAGAGAACGCCCTTTCCCTTATCTGCCATCCGGATCGCATCCACACACGCCTGCGGTCCCGGTGCCGCGAAGACATCTCCTACCACAGAGATATCCACCATTCCTTCTCCGACAAATCCGCTGATCGCCGGCTCATGGCCCGATCCGCCCTGTGTCACGATCGTTACGCGGTCCGCATCCGGAAGCTTCCTGTTTATGACCATGCGCTGGTCTCCCAGCTCCACCAGCTCCTTATGGGCTTCTGCAAATCCTTCCAGCAATTCAGGTGTCAGATTTTCCGGATCATTGATAAATTTTTTCATTCTCATCATTCATTTCTCCTGTTCTAAGAATTATCGTCCTGCTTCCATCAGACCGTCATACAATCCCCTGAAAAACAGCGACGTGCTGACTGCCCCCGCATCCGGGGTTCCTATGGTCTGCTCCTTGTAGCTCCTGGCCCTTCCATACTTCGATACGTACTGCTCGCTGTCTTTGGCGCCCTGCTCCGCCGCATCTGCCGCCGCTTTTAAGATATCCGGGATTCCTCCCTCCACGTCTCTGGCCGCCAAAACCGCCGGAATCAGGGCATCCATCATCGTCTTGTCCCCGGTCCGTGCCGTCGTAATGTCCTCCATAGCGGCCAGGCAGCCTTCCAGCATGGCCTTCAGCCCCTCGCTGTCGATGGCGTCGCTGCCTGACAGCGGATCTGACAGCCCTCCGATCATCGTTCCGTAGAGCGGTCCGGCGCTTCCGCCCCCAATCTCCATCGTATCGTCTCCCAGGGACTGGAGAAATTCCTCAATATCGTCGTCCTCCCATGTGTCCAGGTTTTTGGTGATGAGTCCGGCGATCTTGCCGATGGTGACTCCGTGATCCCCATCTCCGAAGCGTGAATCAATCTCGCTTAAGCGGTCTTTATTCGCGCACCAGAGCCGGGCCACACCACGAAACATGCTGGTTATCTCAGGTTTTGAAAGTAACATATGTAACCTCCTTTCTCTTGTTTTTATCGTTTGTCATAAATAAAGACTATCATTTTCACATATTATTGTCAATAAATGGATTTTATTTTGTTATTTTTTAACAGTTTTGCACAAAAATATGGTGTGTAAATGGCTTTAAAGGCCTTAACACACCATATCTCAGTTACATATGTAACTCATTATTCAGTTCTGCCGCCGCACTCACCACATTTTTCGGTGCGACTACATAGTTGACATATCCGGTCCTTAAGACACCCGCTAAGGCTTTCGGCTTCGTGTTGGCCGAACAGATTCCCACCACATAGCGGACCCGGCGCAAAAGTTCCAGGGGAATCTGGATAGCATAGTCCGTGTCCGAGCGGATCACCCATCCTTCCTCCGTCACAAAATAATTCAGTATCCGCCCCACCGCCTTCTGCTTCACCAGCAGGCTGCCATACCTCGCTTCCGACGCGAAGTCGGGCACCGATGGAAAATTCCCGATATTGACCAGGGCTACGTCGAGGCGCTCCCATGCCTGATAGATTTTATGATAATTCTCCAGGGCCATGGTCAGCTTCAGTTCCTGCTCGGAAAGCGCACAGGCCGGCGTATAGATAAATTCCGGCTCGGCTTCGCTGTGCTCGGCAATCACCCGCACCAGCTCGTTGGAATGGTAGTTTTTCAGCCCTACACCGCCGTTTCCGATCAACGGGCAGATGTGGCCGCCGATTCTGACCGGTCCCTGATTCCGCTCAATCCTGGCCGTCAGATCGCCGATGATATGGCCCCAGCCGATTCCCAGCCGGTCCTGTTTCAGCCCGGCAAGCAGCTTTAAAGCCGCGTTCGCCACCGCGTTGTTGGTTGCTAAATCATTGGGACCGTTTTCCACCACGGCCCCGCCCTGGATTCCAAAGCAATCCTGGAGACGGTCCAGCCATGGATCTCCCTGCCCCGGCCCTTCCGCCTCCCCCGGCGCCGCAATCGTGATTTTTACAATCCCCTCCTCCTTCGCCTCCTTTAGAAGCTTGCTGACCATGGGACGGGAAATTCCGTAAATCCCCGCGATCTCATTCTGAGTCCTGTCCTTCTCATAATACAGCCTGGCCACATCCACCAGGCGCTCTATCCTGCTGTCTCGATCCCTCATATCCGTGCTTCTTAAGAACGCCTGCCGTCAGGCCGACCGCAGACCGCTCTTCGCGCTCCTTCCATACCATTTCGGCCGCAGGCAGGCGGCCTCTACTCTGCTTCTATTATAACCGTCCGTCGAGTATCTGTCCACGAAGAGTCGGAAAGGTTTTATTCCTGCTGTATGTTCCGGTTACGGTTCCGCTATCCATCGGCACGGATCTGTGCTAAAATATACGGATAACAAAAAACAGGCGTGAATCGGCGCAATCATTTACAGGAGGGAATCGCTATGATAAGACTTGTATTACCAACGGAAGACTACGAGGAACAGGTACTGGATTACAAAGCATCATTTGAAAGAGACGGTGACAGCCTGGATGGAATTGCAGGATTACTGAATTTCCGCACCTTTAAAGAGTGGTACGAGGCACTCCTGGACAATTCCTGTGAGGCAACGGTGAGAGAAGGCCTTGTTCCCGCCACAACATTTCTGGCTGTCGATGAAAACGACAGACTGGTTGGAATGGTGGACCTCCGCCACCGCCTGAATGACGCCCTGGAAAAATGCGGCGGCCATATCGGGTACAGCGTAAGGAAAGACGAGAGGAGAAAGGGGTATGCCACCCAGATGCTGTCCCTGGCCTTAGAGGAATGCAGGAAAATGCATATCATGCGTGTTTTAATCACCTGTAATAAGCTAAACATCGCCTCGGCCAGAACGATAATGAACAACGGCGGGGTTCTGGAAGATGAGATCAGGACGGCTGAAAGAATTACACAGAGGTACTGGATTACCCTTTCTTAAAGGCAAAAAACGGACATCACAGCAAAACAGCGGAGAAAATTACACGATTGTAATTTTCTCCGCTGTTTCATTTGACATCCTCCGAAAAGAGGCGTAAGATAATCCCGGAATTATACATAATTATTCACTACTTTTACACAGGGGGACATCATGGAAAGCTATCAATTTTTACTGAATCTCGCAATTATTTTACTAAGCACAAAAGTACTCGGACTCGTAACCAGGAAATTTCACATGCCGCAGGTGGTCGGCGCGCTGCTGGCCGGCGTCATTCTCGGCCCTGCCGTGCTGGACATGCTGCACGAAACTGAATTTTTGGACAAACTGGCCGAAATCGGCGTCATCGTCCTGATGTTCTGTGCCGGTCTGGAAACGGATACAAGGGAGCTGAAAAAAAGCGGAAAATCGGCGTTTATCATCGCCCTGATCGGTGTAATCGTTCCGCTGGCCGGCGGATACGCGGTGGCAGCCTACTTTAACAGGCCGTCAGTCATCGCCTCCGACGCATCGGGAACCGCATTTCTTCAGAATATGTTCATCGGAGTCATCTTAACGGCAACCTCCGTGAGCATTACCGTCGAGACCTTAAAGGAGCTGGGAAAACTGAAGACCCACTCCGGCAACGCCATCCTGGGCGCGGCCATCATCGACGACGTGCTGGGCATCATCGCTCTGACGATCATCACCAGCATGGCAGACTCCAATGTGAATCTGGTTACGGTCCTGTTAAAGATCGCGGCGTTCTTCCTGTTGTCGGGAGTGGGCGGCGTCATCGTCTACCGTCTCTTTGCCAGATGGAGCAACAACGCCGAGCACGGACTGCAGCGTCATACCATCGCCGCCTTTGCCCTATGCCTGATTCTCTCCTTCGCCGCGGAAAAATTCTTCGGCGTGGCCGATATCACGGGCGCTTACATCGCGGGCGTTATTATTTCCAATACACAGAAGTCCCAGTATCTGACGTCCAAGTTTGATACACTGTCGTATTTACTCCTGTCGCCCGTATTCTTTGCAAGCATCGGACTTAAGGTGGAACTGCCCGCCATGACGACACAGATCATCCTGTTTGCCGTATTCCTGACGCTTGTGGCAATCTTTACAAAGGTCATCGGATGCGGCCTGGGCGCGAAGCTGTGCGGCTATAAGAATTACCAGAGCATCCGAATCGGTGTCGGCATGATCTCCCGTGGCGAGGTCGCCCTGATCGTCGCCAGCAAGGGCCAGCAGTTAGGTCTTCTCGGCTCCAACTTTTTAGGTCCGGTGGTCATCGTGGTCGTCATTACCACCATCATCACGCCGATCCTGTTAAAACCGGTATTCCGTCTCGGGCCGACACAGCCGTTCAACGAAGCGAGACTGGCCGAGAACTACGAGGAAGTCTCCAAATACCGTTAATTCGCCAGCTTACCGGCTTCCGGATTTAAGAATACTTCCTTTTTCACTGCTTTTTCCTGACAGGCCACGATCGTCGTGCACACGGCGTCACCGGTGACGTTGACGGCGGTCCGGCACATGTCCAGGATACGGTCAATTCCCATGATGAGCGCGATGGCTTCCACCGGAAGTCCCACGGATGTGAACACCATGGAAAGGGTGATCAGCCCTACGCCCGGCACGCCCGCCGTTCCGATCGAGGCCAGGGTAGCCGTCAGAATGACCGTCATATAATCGGCTGCAGACAGGCTGATCCCAAACGCCTGCGCGGCAAATACCACGGCAACGCCCTGCATGATGGCCGTTCCGTCCATATTAATGGTGGCTCCAAGAGGAATGGTAAAAGAAGAAATCCTCTTGGAGACCCCCATTTTTTGATGGAGCGTGTCGATGGACAGCGGGATTGTGGCATTGGAGGTCGCCGTGGAAAAGGCGAAGCCCATAACCGGCAGAAACTTCCTGATAAACAGAAACGGACTCAGTCCCGTAAAGCCTTTCAGCATCACCATGTAGACCACCAGGCACTGAACCGCCAGCGCCAGCAGCACGCCTGCCATATACTTGAGAAGCGGCAGAAACGCATCGAATCCAATTCCCGAAAATGTCTTCGCGATCAGGCAGAACACGCCGTAAGGCGCTAATTTCATGACCATGGTCGTCATTTCCATCATCACATCGTTAAACTGGCTGAAGAAATTGCCGACAGTTTCCACACTCTCGCCCAATTTTGCAAGAATTATCCCCACAATCAGCGCAAATAAGATGATTGGCAGCATATCTCCGCTTGCCAGCGCCCCCAGCGGGTTGGTCGGTATGATATTCAGCAGCGTATCCGGCAGACTCACCTTGCCTGCGATGGCTACCTCGCTTCGCTCGATGGAGGACATATCCAGCCCCACGCCCGGATTTATCACATTGGCCACCAGTATGGCGGCCGTAATGGCGAGAGCCGTCGTAAAAAGATAGAAGAACAGCGTCTTAACGCCGATGGTTCCCAGCTTCTTCGTATCTCCCATGGCCATGCTTCCGCAGACCAGCGAGCAGAACACCAGCGGAACCACGAGCATCTGCATCAGCCGCAAAAATCCGTTTCCGATGACATAGAATATGCCTCCGATCAGGAACTCATCCCGTATCACGCTCTCCGGTACGGCGTAATGAAGCAGGATTCCGGTCGCGGCGCCTGCCAGCAGCCCAATAAATATCTTTGTTGTCAATCCTGTCTTTTTTCTGTTTTTCATATACTGGTATAATCCTTCCTGTCTGCTATAAAACGTTCCAGCATGATTTTCCATTCCGGAAGCAGGGAGATTCCGGACATGCGCAGCATCATGTTGTCCAAAACGGAGTACGACGGGCGCATGGCGGTAAGCCTGTCATCCACAGCCGCTACCGGCACTACCTCCGTCTGTGATCCGGAGAGGCGCACGATCTCCTGCGCAAATTCATACCGGCTGCAGCTTCCCTGGCCGGTCACATGGTATAACCCATCCGGCGCAGACTCCATCAGTTCGATGATCTTTTCCGCCAGCTCCGAGGCTCCGGTCGGCACAGCGGTCTGATCGGCTGCCGCATAAATTGTCTGCCCCTCTCCCGCCAGCTTCATGATCTTCGAAAAATAGCTGCTGCCCTCTCCAAATATCCAGGAACTCCTGACGATAATGTGGCGGTTGCAGAATTCCTTCACGAAATTCTCCCCGGCAAGCTTCGATTTTCCGTAAATGGTCTGTGGATTCGGCGTATCAAACTCCGTATACGGCGTCTGTCCGCTTCCGTCAAACACATCATCCGTAGAGAGCTGTATCATCCTGGCTTTTCCCATCCGGGCTGCCACACTTAAATTTCTGGCTCCCAGGGCGTTGACCTTAAACGCTTCCTCTTTATTCTCCTCGCACGCGGCCACATCCGTAAGCCCCGCGCAGTTTACAATGAAATGCGGCCGGTTCATGCCTGCATAATCCCTGACTGCTTTCGAATCGGTGATATCGACAGCATCGATGTCCGTAAGCAGCAGCTCCACCGGCGTATTTTCCAAAAGTTCCGTCATTTTGCGGCCGACTCTGCCGTTTGCTCCGCAAATCCAAACCTTTTGCATATGATTCATTTGGTATCCTCCATTCTGAAATCGTGACAAGGTATTGTACCATAGATCGCAGGGGGCTGCCAAGGTGGGAAAGGGAAATTTTTGAAATTGTTGTAACATTTCAGCCTTCGCTTCCAGCTGCCGCTGCCCGGTCCGGCGCTTTTGTTTCCTGGACCTTTCCAGTTCCGGTTTCGGGCATAAGCAGTTCTAAATGTGCAGGATTTTTCTAAAAACCAGTGAAAATCCCCAAACTCGCTGCGCTCAGACAGGTGGGGATTTCCCCTGAACGAAAAATTCTGCGCATTAAGAACTGCTAATGCCCTGCAAAGTCACAGGAAAGGTCCAGGAAACAAAAGCGCCGGACCGGGCAGCGGCAGCTGGAAGTGAAGGCTGAAAAGTTACAATTGTTGGATTCACAGAAGAAGAATAAGAAGGTATAATAAGGAAAGATCTTGATTCTATAGTAAGGAGGTTTTTGTATGTTAAAGGATTTAGTAGCCCGGTGCAGATCTTACCGGCGTTTTTATGAGGATGAGAAAATCCCGGCAGAAGCGCTTCGGGAATTGGTGGATTTGGCCAGGATGACCGCTTCCACCGCAAATTCCCAGGCGCTCAAGTTCCGGATCTGCAGCACGGACGAAGAAAATGAGCGGGTGTTCGGAACACTGAAATGGGCGGGCGCGCTGCCGGATTGGGACGGGCCCGTAAAGGGAGAACGGCCATCGGCCTATCTTATCATCCTCTGTGACCTTGCCCTTGGGAAGAATAAGCTTCAGGACAACGGGATCACCGCCCAGACCATCATGCTGGGGGCGGTGGAAATGGGGTACGGCGGCTGTATGCTCGGCAATGTGGAGAGGAAACGGCTGGCGGAGCTTCTGGATATCGATACCGCAAAGTACTCTATTGATCTCGTACTGGCGCTTGGAAAGCCAAAGGAAAAGGTCGTGGTGGTGCCGGTTGGGGCGGACGGAGACGTGCGCTATTACCGGGACACGGAGCAGGTCCATTATGTGCCGAAAAGAAGTCTTGATGAGATTATCCTGTGAGACGTTTCAGCTTTCCCACTGCTTAGCCCGCATAAGCCCCCGCTTTTGTAAACAGCTTATGATGTTTCATTGCCTCATTGGCCTCCGACAAAACCTTTTCCTCATCAATGGTCAGAAGCTTCCTGTCTTTCATGACCAGTTTCCCGTTGATGATGGAATGCTTTACGTCGGCTCCCGAGGCGCTCTCGATCATGGTATTGACGAGACTTCCGGTCGGCGTCAGATGGGGCTGGTCTAAGTTGACAGCGATCATATCGGCGAAGTTTCCGCGGCGGATGGCTCCCAGACTGCTGTTCATCAGGGCCTGTGCTCCGCCCTCCATGGCCATGGAAAGAAGGGTTCCAGCCGGCATAATCTCAGGATTTCCGGTGGTGATTCCGTAGGCCACGTTCATGATGCACCGGAACGCCCGCATCTCACGGAATAAATCCAGTCCGCCGTGGCCCGCGCCGTCGGAACCGAAGGCCACGGGAATCCCGGCTGCAAGGAGGCGCGGTGTCTGGGGAATGCCCTTGCCGCAGTTGCTGAACGGACAGTGCACCACCTTAATCCCCCGTTCCTGCACCGTCTGAATCTCGGATTCGGACAGCATGATGCAGTGGGCTGCTATAAAACGGTCCGACAGCGCGCCGATCCGGTCTAAGTAGGTGAAAGGCCGTTCTCCGTACCGTTCGATGAAATCAAGCACTTCGCTGGCGTATTCGTTCATATGGCATTCTGCCGTCACCTTCTGTTCTTTGGCCGCGAGAAATATGGTGCGGAACAGGTCTTCCGTGCAGGCCATCAAAGAGGTTACGGAATAGTACACCTGGAGCAGGCCGCCTTTCCCATGGTATTCCCTGTGGAATTTCTCCAGGCGCGGCAGCGCCTCCCTGGTGCCGACGCGCAGACCGTCCGGCACCTTCGCTCCATCGGTTGTCTGCCAGGTCAGGGCTCCCCGCATCCCCATTTTCAAATACTCTTCGGCCGCGGCTTCGATATGAGGCCCGCCGGCATCCACAAAGGATGTGGTCCCGCTCTTTATCATCTCCGCGCCGGCAAGCCTGGCGGACAGCGCCATGGTTTCCTCCGTCAGAGAGGCCTCGAACGGCACGTTGATCCGTTTCCAGATCACCGGCTTCTCATCCAGCAGACTTCCCCTTAAGAACTGCTGGCTGGTGTGAAGATGGCCGTCTGTGAGGCCCGGCATCCACAACAGATGCGGATCGTCGATCACCGTATCGGCATGGAAGCCGCCGGTCTGATCGGTGAGTTTTGTGTCTGCGATCTCCAGTATCCGGTTTTCGGAAATGGCGATGGTCTGATTTTTGGCAATGCTCTTATCGGGCATCAGAACTGCCGCATTTTTAATTAAAATATCACATGGTAACATAAAATAACGCCCCCTTCTCTTCTCCTGTAATGAATTCATATGCCGCAGCAGCAGGCGCATATCATCTGTATTCATTATAGAAAAAAAGAAGGGGGCGAAAAAGGACATATGGGATAAACCGGGGAATTATTCCCTGGTTTTCTGCCCGTGCTTTAGCAGGCGCGGATGGGAATTACATTGTGGTAATGAATATTTTCGTAGCAGTAGTCCGCTATTTTCACCTCCACGGAAAAAGCCTTTTTCATGTTCTCCTCGGTAATGGTCGCGCCGGCCTCTCCATAGAAGCTGGAGCCATCCCGTTTTAGAATCAGCGCCCGGTCCGCAATCTTTAAGGCGTGAGCCGGGTAATGGGTGTTGATAATGGCCGCGATCCCGCGTTCTCTGGAGAGCTGCTTTACAATGTCTAAAATGACCAGCTGGTTCTTGAAATCCAGATTGGACTCTGGTTCGTCTAAAATCAGCATTTCCGGCTGGGTACAGAGCGCCCGCGCGATGAGGACCATCTGAAGCTCTCCGCCGCTCATCCGGCTGCACTGCTTATCCTTTAAGAACGTGATTCCCACCTCCTCCATTGCCTTCTCCGCGATAGCCATGTCCTCTCTGGAGGGCTGGGCAAACAGGCCCAGACGGGCCGACCTTCCCATCAGCACCATCTCCAGCGCCGTGTAGGAAAGGGAGATTCCCTTGGACTGCGGCACATAGGCGATCCGCTTCCAGATCCGCGAATGGCTCATCGTATCCATGGCCAGACCGTCGATCCTCGTCTCCCCGCGGTTCCATTTTAACAAGCCCATCATACACTTGAGCAGCGTTGTTTTTCCCACGCCGTTCGGTCCCAGAACCGCCAAAACCTGGTTTCCTTCCAGCGAAAAGGAGACATCATGAAGGATTGCCGCGGAACCATAGCCAAAACTACCGTTTATTACTTCGAATTTCACAGCCTTGCACCTCCTGTCTTGCGCAAAAGGATGATAAAGAATGGTGCCCCGATAATGGCGGTCAGGATGGAGACAGGGATCTCCGCGGCTGTAGCCGCTCTGGAGGCCGTGTCGATGGCCACCATAAAAGCGGAGCCGAGACCGATACTGACCGGGATGATTTTCCGGTTGTCGCTCCCATAGAGCATCCGGGCGGCATGGGGGATTAGTAAGCCCACCCAGCCCACCTGGCCGCACAGTGATACGCAGGCGGCGGTCACCAGGGTCGCCGCTGCCATGACGATAAGCCGCAGCTTCTTTACATCGATTCCCAGCGCCTTCGTCTCGTCTTCCTGAAGAGAGAGGATGTTCAGCCTCCACCGCAGCAGAAAGAGTACCGCCACACCGAGCAGGATCAGCGGAATTCCCACCGCCAGCCCCTGATATGTGGCCCTCGACATGCTTCCCATGAGCCAGTACGTGATCGCCGGCAGATCTTCCTCCGGATCGGCCACGTATTTTGCCAGCGATACCAGCGCCTGAAACAGGGATGAGACTACCATTCCCCCCAGGACCACCATGAGAATACTGCTCTTACCATTGAGCCGGCTGATCAGGCACGTTCCGGCCAGCGCCGCCAGTCCCATGAGCAGGGCAGCCAGCTGAACAACGAGAATATTTCTGGTAAATAAAAGCGCCAGCACCGCTCCGAACGAGGCCCCTGTGGCAACTCCCAGAGTATCCGGTGTGGCCAGCGGATTGGAAAACAGGGACTGAAACGAGGCACCCGACACGGATAATCCCATACCGACCGCCAAGGCCAGCAGGATTCTGGGAAGTCTTACATGGTATATCACCGACCAGCCCTGGGGATCCACCTCCCGCCCCGTTAAGGGTGAGAGCAGGATTCCCAGCGACTCTGCCGGTGAGATATTATATCTGCCGATTCCGATACAGATCACAGCCGCTGCAAACGGCAGGAGAAAGATAAGGAGACTCATCATGCCCTGCTTCCTCTTTTGTTCCAAATGATTACGCTCCTGCACTTATTTTCCCGCCGCCTCTCTGGCCGGATTGAAGATCTGGGAGATGTCGTCATCCGTTAAATCCACCCCATAGAAACGGTTGTAATAGGTGCGCACTTCCGCTTCCATATCCACGTCGGCAAACAGCTCCGGCTGATTCTTCTGCGCCAGCCACTTTAATACCAATGGTGTATCGGATGCCGGCGGGAACCAGCGGTACATGCCCAGCGGGAACTTGTATACCTTTCCTTCCTTAACGGCCTTTACACTGCTCCAGTCATTTCCCTCAATGGTATTGTTATAAAGGTCTTCCGGCAGGTAGGGGCTGAAATTGGTAATGTAGATGATATCCGGATCCCACTCATAGATCTGCTCCATGTTGATCTCCGGCGTTCCGTTTAAGTCCGCGGCCACGTTGATGCCGCCGGTGGACTCGATCCAGTACTGGCCGAAGAAATTGCTGCCGGAGGTCTTAATCACACCGCCCGCATAGTTAAACAGAATCAGCACCCGGGGCTTTTCGATATCTCCTGCCTCTGTCAATACAGACTGCACCTCATCATATACCTGATGGCCGTATTCGGCGATTCCTGCCGCCTTGTCTTCCTGATTTAATACCTCACCCAGAAGCTTAACCCAGTTTTCGAAGGTGGCTACACAGTCGTAATCCCAGTTGGAAGTGGAGAAACCGATGGCAGGGATCCCCGCCGCGCTCAGCTTCTCATATTCGTCGGTATTATTGGCGCTGTAAAATACCACATCGGGCTTTAGATTCAGCAGTTCTTCCGTGTTCAGCTCTCCGCCCTGAAGGAAATCGGTATTGACCTCCAGAATATCCGGCACCACTTTCGGCAAAATGGAATTTTCCGCGGCTGCCATGGAAGACGGATGGATTCCCACCAGCTTCTCCGCCGAGCCCTCAAAGAGGCAGTACACGGATGGCAGCGGCAGAATAGAAGAAATTACCACTCGGTCAATTAAAGCCGGAAGCTCGACTTCTCTCCCCGTATGATCCACAACGATGCGGGTCTCTTTCTCTGTCTCTTTTCCAGCCGCAGCTGTGCTCTGTACGGTATCCTCCGGTGCGGCCGTGGCTGCCTCTTTGGAACCCGAACCGCAGCCCGCCAGTGACAGAATCATGCCTGCCGCTAAGATTGCGGCCGTTACTCTTTTTTTCATTTGCTTGTCCTCCTTTTAAACCATTCATTAAACTGAACTCCCGCAGCGCGGGCACTGTCTGCCTCTCCCAGTTTGCTGGAAACCGCGTACTGGGAAAACGGCAGGAATTTCTTTTCCGTATTTTCCGGAAGCAGAACCTTAAGAAACGGATCTGCAATAATCATCTGGTACTCCGGCCGGTTCATCGCCTGCCGGATCTTCTTCTCATCTGATAAATCCAGATCGCCGGGCAGCGTCAGAGCCGGCTCCGGGCCATAAAGGCAACCTACCGTCACACGGGTAATTCCCATTTCCCGGAAGAGGGCGTACCGGAGCGAATTGCTCATCACCTGTTCTCCCACAATCAGAACGGACATGTCCTCTGTACCATCTTTCTGTTCAACGGCATTGAGAATTTCTGAGTGTTTCGTCTCTCTGACCCGTTCCAGAGCCTCAAGCCAGGCCTTCTCCCCGCTTTCTCCTGCTGGAAACCCACAGAGATAGGGGATGCGAAATCTCTGTTCCATATATTGCGCCATCAGGAAACCAAACCGCGAGACTGCCAGATTGACCTGGGCTGACGCCGCCTCCTTTAAATCACTGAGACTGTAATCCATGGCCAGGCACAGGCCTGTTTCGTAGCCATTTTCCGCAAGGAACCGCTTGAAATCCCGGATCTCTTCGCCTTTCCCGAAATCCATGGGCAGGGCACCTAAAATATTGACCCGCCGTTCTATTGCCGCCTCCTTCGCCGCTTGTTTAGCGGTATATCGGTCCATCAACGCCTTAGCCGCCCGGAATGCCCCTCTGTCGTAGTAAGCGGTCCCGGTCGTATCAAATCCAAAGCTTGGGATGCCGGTTCTTTCCTCCAGCTCCACCGCGATCCCCTCTAAATCGGCTCCGATCACCATGGGCACAGGACTTCCCACAAGGGCCATGAGGTCCGGCTGTATGTCACGGGCCGCCGCTTCCATCTTTTTTATCAGCTTCTCGTCATCTCCCAGGACTGCGTCAATCTGCCGCAGGCCGGAGCAAAAGATGCCGGAATGGGAGCCATACCAGCGCGGGTCGTCATAACCCGTATAATTTCCCGTACACCCCGACGCGTCATGCATTGCCGTCACTGTCTTTAAATCAAACAGAACCGCGGATGCTCCCGAGTAATCAGGGGAAAAGGGCGGGAGCCATAAAGATAATCTTGCCATATCACACCACCAGTCCATAGCCGTTAATCAGCTGTCCTAAATCGGTTTCCTGTTCCGCGGCTTCCTCGATCAGCCTCATCAGCCTGCAGACCCCATCGAAGCCGAACATCCCGCTGTCGTTGAATAAGTCTGCCACATGTCTTGATCCGGCCAGATAAGCGCCTTCCACACCGATGGCGAGACTGTTTTCCATTCTCCGGTCAAACAGCACGGCACGGTGATGCTCCGGCTGATGCAGTTCCACCTCCGGGTGGTGCTCCCTCAGCCATTCCATATGAGGCTTATCAAATGCCATACAGTCCTGAGCCTCCACCCGGACCACAGAAAAGCCGTATGTAAGCAGAGCCTTCGCCATTCCAAAGGGCTGGGACGCGGCCGAGGCATCGATAATAATCGGAAATCTCCCCGCTTTCTTTACGGCCCTCCTGATCGCTTGAAGCGCCCGTTCTCTGGCAGGCCCCCAATCACAGGCTTCTTCCCTGTCCGGAAAAAGGAACGCTTTCAGCCGGCGGTAATTGTCTTCTATCTCTTCCATATCATAGGTAACCGGCATAAAGATCCATGGAATCCCCAGGCGCTCTTCCATCTGTCCCGCCGCCTGCCGTCCCGGTGCGCCGATCACGAGATTCGCGCGGCTCCCCGCCATTTCCTGGTACGCATTCAGGGTTTCGTACTGAGAAATGTGGCGCAGGCGGCTGACTCCATACGCGCTCAAAAAGTGATACAGTTCGCTTGTGACGGCCGTAGGTTCCAGATTGCCGATGGCATTGATGCCTTCATCCCGTTTTTCTGACGGAGCCAGAAGGCTGTAGAGATTATTCTGAATCGATACCGGCGGAGGCGTCCTGGACCCCAGGGAAATGGGATTCATGTGACACATTCGAAACGCAATCTCCGGGTGGCGCGCTCCCAGCGCGGACAGCAGCGCCTCGTGATCCGTTCCGATTAAATCATCCAGACAGCTGACGAACAGAAAGAATACCCGCGGCCGGGGCTCCAGCACCTCCAGAACCTCTTCCACCGCTTCGGGGATCAGGTCGTCATAGCCGTCGATAATATCGCTCTGACTCACATACAGGTAGAAGAGTCTGTCCTTAAGGCCCTGTTTCATGGCTCCGATGGCGCCATGGCGGCCACAGGCGCTGGGACAGATAAAGAGCTGAACGCTCTCCGGGGCCAGCATGCCGATCCGGACTACGCCCCAGTCGCCGTGACCCGGCGAGGAGTAGTGAAGGGTATTTTCGAAACAGCAGCTCATGCTCCCACCTCCGCCAGTATTTTATCCGCCAGTGCCTGGTAACACGCCGCCATTTCACAGTCCGGATACGCCTCGATCACGGTCTTTCCCTGGTTTTCCGCCAGCTGAACCGTCCGATCGCGGGGAACGATATGCAGTATTTCGGTGTTATTTTCCTTTGCCGCCTGCATCACCAGTTCATTTTCCCGCTCCACATTTCTGGAATTCTGTATAAATCCAGCCAGCTTTGCGTATCCGCGCTTTCCGAAGTTCCGGATCGCATGGGCGATATTGTCCGCGGCAAACAGCGCCATCATTTCACCGGACGTCACGATCATCACATAATCGGCATATCCGCCGCGGATCGGCATGGCGAACCCGCCGCATACCACATCGCCAAGCACGTCGTAAAGCACGATATCTGGCTGAAAGGTTTCATAGGCGTCAAGCTCCTCCAACTTCTCGAACGCCGTGATTATTCCTCTTCCGGCACATCCGATGCCGGGAGTCGGGCCTCCTGACTCCACACAGACAACATCGCCGTATCCCCGAAACGCGATATCGTCCAGTGTGACTCCTTCCTCCTTTTCCCGTATCTGATCGAGAACGGTGGGAATCCGCTCCCCTCCCATAAGATTTTTCGTGGAATCCGCCTTGGGATCACATCCGATCTGCATGACCCGCAGCCCGCGTGACGCCAGCGCTGCAGATAAATTCGATGTGGTGGTGGATTTTCCAATCCCGCCCTTTCCGTAGATTGCTATCTTCTTCATAATTCTCCTTCTTTTTCAAATATTCCGTCCGCAGCATCACCGGACAGCCCGTCACCATTCGTACAGGATCGTCTCCAGCTGCTCTCTGTTCCGAATCCGGATACCGCCTGGTTCCTGGTCGATTAATTTCCGCTCCTGTAAGCAGGCCAGTTCCCGAAACAGGGAGGCGCGGCTGATCCCCAGCATGGAGGCCAGAGATTCCTTAGAGCACTCCAGGCCGATCAGGCCCTCCTGCTCCGGACGCATCAGCAAGTACTGAATCAGTTTATTTCTTCCCGACTGCATGGTAAGAAATTCGATTTGTTTTATCAAAAACTGCATCTTTTCATTACAGATACAGGCATAGCGCAGCGTCAGCTCCTTGTCATTCTTCATCAGCTCGAGCAGCTTCTTTTTAGGAATTGTCAGCAGCGTCGTATCACGTCCGCATTTTAAAACCGTAGGAAGCTCCGTGTTCGTAAACAGATTGATAATCCCAAAGCAGTCCCCCCGCTTCAACTGGGACAGCATGATTTCCCGGCCATCCATAGCTATGCTGTACACCTCCACACTTCCTCTGACGACTAATCCCAGAATCTCCTGCCCCATCTGCCGGTCGCTGACAATCTGGCCTTTCCGGCAGACCTTCACACTCATACTGTCCACATATCTTTTACAGCCGTGAAACAGAGGGGAGGCCGCGACTGCCTCCTGCAGCTCTTCCTGACTCATATCCGCTCATCTCCTTACCAGCCAGTCATTTCATTGAGTTAGTTTAAACTAACCAAAATCTTAACATACGCCCATGGAAAATACAAGAAAAATAATTATCAATAATGTCTCATCTGATACTGCCTTATTTTTTTGTTTCTGCTATGCTCTTTCCAGCTTAAAGAACTACAACATTTGGAAAGGATAAACCGTTATGCCGAAAAAAATCATTCTCTTTTCCGGTTCCTCTGCCGTCGGAAAGACTGCGGTGCTGCGAACGCTTCTTCCCTATATGAAACAAAAAGGAGCCAGGCCCATGATCTGTAAGATTGACTGTCTGGAATCCGAAGACGAAGCCGTATACCGCCGGCTGGGCATTCCCGCAGTGACCGGGCTCAGCCGTGATATCTGTCCGGATCACTTTCTCGTATCGAATCTGCCGGAGCTCTGGAATTACGCGGACCACATGAAATGCGACCTCCTGTTCATTGAATCCGCAGGACTCTGCCACCGCTGTTCTCCTGCCACGGAACTCTCTGCGGCAGGCTGCGTGCTGGACTGCACGGCCAGCTGCAAATCCCCCGGCCGCCTGGGACCCATGGTCACTCACGCGGATTTCATTATCCCTACGAAGATTGACATGGTCTCCCAGGCCGAGCTGGAGATTATCCGCTGGAACTTAAGGGAAATCAACCCGGGCGCGCGAATCTTCCCTGTGGATGGGCTGGCCGGATACGGCGTGGAATTTCTCGGCGACTGGCTGGATTCCCTCCCTGACTGCCTCTCCTATGAAAATGACCGCCTGCGCCATACCATGCCAGCCGGCGTCTGCTCCTACTGCGTGGGAGAAACCCGGGTTGGCACCGCCTTTCAGCAGGGCGTCGTAGGAAAAATTGCATTGGAGGAGGCCGCCGGATGAAGCATTTAACCATTCTTCCCGGGCACGATAAAGATCAGCGCCCGGAACATTTTGAGCCGATCTGCTTAGAGCCGGGCAGCCTCTGCGCCATAGCGGGCAACACCGGTTCCGGAAAGAGCCGTCTGATTAAAGACATCGAGCAGCTGGCAGCCGGAGATTCCGTCACCGGCCGCCGGGTCCTGCTGGATGGCGAGGCAGTTCCGCTGGCAGACCGCCTTGTGACCTCGGGAAATCTCGTCGCCCATCTCTCCCAGAATATGAGATTCGTCCTTGACCTGACCGTCCGGGATTTCCTAACGCTGCACTGCCGCTGCCGCGACAGGAAAACACTGAGTCCCCAGACCATTATTGATACCGCCAACACCATCACACCGGAGCCCGTCCGGCTGGAAGAAAGCTTAAATCTTTTAAGCGGCGGGCAGAGCCGGGCACTGATGATCGCCGATATCGCTCTGGCCTGTGACAGCCCCATCGTCCTGATCGATGAGATCGAAAATGCCGGCATCGATAAGAAAAAGGCCCTTCATCTGCTGACAGGAACCCGGAAGCTGGTACTGATCGTGACCCACGATCCTCACACCGCCCTGATGGCCCCCAAACGGATCATCATGCAGAATGGAGCCATCCGCGCAGTTCTGACACGCACCGCCGGAGAGGACCGGATATTTTCTTACTTAGACCGCATATACGAGGAGCAGACGGCACTTCAGGCCAGGCTTCGGAAAGGGGAATTTCTCTCATGATTACGATTCAACTCTATTGGAATAACATCTGTATCCTTCACAGACAGGAACTGGCCTTTCTGGAGCAGGTGAAAGCAGATTTAAAGAAAAAGGATATAGACCTGTCTGTCACATGCTTCGGGCTGGGATACGGCAGACACCTGTCGGACTACTTAAGAGAGCCGGACTCAACGCTTCCCGATATGGTGGTGTCCGCCGATTTGGAGGTATTTGAGGACAGCCGCATATTCGGACGATTTCGGGAAAGTCTTCATCCCCTGGCACGCCGGCTGCCTGTCAAGCAGGAGGAGGGTGTGCCCCTGCTGCTGCGCGGAGACTTTCTTCTTCCTTACCTTGCTATCCCGCTGGTATTCTACGGCACAGGGGAATCCATACCTGAAAATGGCTCCCTGTCCCTGGATGAGCTGGTCTCGGAGGGATTTCCACTCACATTCGGCGGCATCCACAATTCAGCGGCAAAGACCGTCGTTAAAACAGTTTGGGAAACGGGAGGCGCTGACGCGGCAAAGCGGCTTCTGTCCGCCAGCTCCCTGACCGGCATGCCTATCGAGGCGTACCAGAGAGTGCGAAACGGAATGAATTCTCTGGCTCTGGTGCCCTCCGTCTACGCTCTTCGTGCGGATGGGAACCAGAGAAAGGCCGCCTGGCCTGCCGATGGAGCGGTCGTCGTTCCCTCCTATCTCTGCGCGGCCGACACGATACCGGAGGAAGCCGCCATCGCGGTGGCGGAGGCGCTTCGCTCGCCTTTGATCAGCCGGTTCTACGTGGAAAACGGCTGCCTCATAAGCTGCACGCCAGGCAGCCCCGAGGCGCCGTGGCCGGAAGGGCAGAAGGGGGACATCCGGCTTCCCTCCGCGGAATTTCTGGATAAACTGGAGCCGGAGGAATTTTATGCAGTCTATGATTCCTGCCGCAGAGAGATATAATCTGCGTGGGGGGAATGAGAGAAAAAAAAGAGAAACGGGGAAGAAAAGTTTTTATGCTTTTCTTTTTCGTTTCTCTCTTTTTGTTTTTATATTCTTTTATTCTGGCCATGCGGGTTTGAAATATTTATAAATCCATGATCTTCCGCAACCGCTCTGAACCACCGGCCTGATTTTTTGATTGAAAGAGCGCCGCCATTTTTAATATCCACCCGGATCATGCCATACCTGTTTTTATACGCGTTTCTCCAGGACCAGCAGTCAAAGGGCGCCCACAGATGGTATCCAAAACAGTTGCAGCCCTCTCCGATTGCCTTGTTCAGCCAGATCAGATGGTCACGGATAAACTCGATTCTGTAATCGTCTTCCACGATACCGTCCTGATCCAGAAATTGTTCCTCGTCCTGCACTCCCATCCCGTTTTCCGAGATATACCAGGGTATATTTCCATAATGATCGCGGAGATTGACGGCGATCTCATAGATGGCAGGCTCATAGATCTCCCAGCCGCGGGAAAAGTTCATTTTCTGCCCCTCAAAGGTATACTCTTCAAAGTATTTTTCCGGCATCAGCGGTCCTTCGTATGGTGTGCTTCTTCTGGTGACCCGCCTCGGATGGTAGTAGTTTACCCCCAGGAAATCAACCGTATTGCTGCGAATGATCTCTAAGTCTTCTTCTGCTGCCTCCGGGCAGATTCCCTCTTCCTTTAAGAGTTCCACAAGCTTTTCCGGGTACTCGCCCCTGATCGATGGATCCAGAAACGATTTATTAAAGAGCAGATCTGCGATTTCCGCACTCCTCCTGTCTTCTTCGTTGTCCGGCTCTTTGCAGTAGGTCGGCGTCAGATTCAGTACGATCCCAATGCTGCCTTCTCTGCCGCTCTTTCGAAATTCTCTTACCGCCATGCTGCTGGCAAGCTGAATATGGTAGCCGACCAGCGCTGCCTTCTTTGCGTCGCAGACAGCGGGATAATGGCGTTTATAGATGTATCCGCCCTCAGCAATCACGATAGGTTCATTAAAGGTAATCCAGCGTTTTACCTTTCCGCCAAACAATTCAAAACATTTAGCCGCAAAGGCCGCGAAGCCTTCGGCAGTCTCCCGGTTTTCAAATCCGCCCTTCTCCATCCAGTACATCGGCATATCGAAATGATGAAGGCAGAGAACAGGTTCAATCCCCTGGCTTAAAAACTCATCGATAACCGCCTGGTAGAACGTTACGCCTTCTTCATTGACCGTTCCCTCCCGGTCTTTAAAAATGCGGCTCCACTGAATGGAAGTGCGGTAGGAATTCATTCCGATTTCCTTCATCAGCTTTGCGTATTCCTTATATTTGTGGTAAAAATCCGAGGTCACGGAAGGTCCTACTCCATCGAAAAACTGCTCCGGCACCTGCTTAAACCAGTAATCCCATTCCATCTCCGCCTTTCCGTCTCCCGGAAACGTCCCCTCTGACTGCGGCCCGGAGCTGGCGGCCCCCCATAAAAAATTGTCGTTGAATTGATATTCCATAATTTCCTCCGTTTATTTTCACAATTTATAATAGTTTTACTCGATTTCCTGTAAGTAGTGAAACAGTGCCCCATATAAGTTAGCTCGATTACCAAAACGACATGGAACGATCTTCGGCATCAGAAACCCAAACCGATCTTCTTGTGCCATTCTTTTCATCCTCTTATAGATTTCCGGTATAACGAAAGGTGCTTCACTGATACCTCCTCCTAACACGATCAATTCCGTATCCAGGGTAAATTGGATCGAAAACAATCCAACTGCCATCGCTTCATAAAACTCCTCTGTAAGTCGTAAAGCCAATGGATCTCCGCTCTCTGCCAGTTTAAACAGTTCTCTTCCATCCGTCCGTTTTCCTGTTGTCCCGGCGTATTTCGCAGCCTGTTTCACCATAGTAAAGGAACTCCACGTTTCATAATGGCCATCTGCACGGTTTACCAGATAATTTCCGAATTCTCCGCAATTATTGGTCTGCCCTCTGCAGACAGCTCCATTCATGACGATCGATCCGCCAATCCCCGAGCCACATACGACAGATACGATATTACTCTTTCCAGCGGCGGCTCCCTTCCACATCTCCCCCAGTGCCGCACAGTTGGCATCATTCTCAATGGTGACCGGGAGTCCGTCTAATCGGCTGCTTATACGCTCAGTAAGCGGAATCTCGTGGATATATGGAATGGCGCTGATCCCTCCGACTCTCCCCTTCCTGGGATCGACTGCCCCCGGAGAACTCAGAGCGATTCCAGCAATTCTTTCCCTGGATGAGTCAAAGATCCGCCTCATTTCATCGAGCATCGCTTCCAGCCCCTCCGCTGGCGTAGGAAATGATCCGTTGTCTTTTAAATGGCCCTCCTTATCCCCAAAGGCGTACTTCACCGAAGTCCCGCCCATATCAAAAATCAGATAAGAGTTCATAAAGCTTCCTTTCTTCTGTTCTTTTCTCATTCATGCAATTTCTACGTTATAATCATATACTTATGTTTTTTATTTATCAAGCACTTTGTTTACAAAAGTATATACTTTATTCTTTTTTCAGCATTATCCTCAAAATAAGTATATACTTTTTGTACATTATAACAATACTTATGATATCTCTTGTAATTGTTTTTTTATTCCCCTTGTGTTAGAATGAAGCTATCTTAAAAGGGGACTTATCTATGAATAAATACATTGAAATATCGAATGAATTGAGGAACCACATATTAAAAGATAATCTTTACCATCCAAACGACCAGATCCCATGCGAGAAGGATCTCTGTATCCAGTATGGAGCCAGCAAGATGACCATTAAAAAGGCGCTTGACATCCTGGTCGACGAGGGGCTGATTTATAAAAAAAGAGGGCATGGAACCTTTGTAAAGGGGTTATCGCAGCAGCAGCTGGATATTATGGAAGAGAACTTATGCAATACCCAGCAGGCCCTGACCGGTTTCAGCCGGCAGTATGCCAAGGAAGCTGTGACCTCCACCGTCCTGGAGTTTTCCGTCATACCGCCGACACCAAAGATCGCATCCAATCTGCATATCACAGAAGAAGACTTCGTATACAAGATTATCCGTGTCAGGAACCGGAACGGGGTTCCCTGTGTTATGGAAGAAACCTATATGCCCATTGATCTGATTCCAGGTCTCAAGATGGCGCATTTGGAATCGTCCATCTATGCCTATATCCGTCAGACGCTTCATTATGAGATTCAGAGTTCCCACGTCCGCATCCGCGCCAGGGGAGCGTCCGAGTTCATCGCCAGGAATCTCCAGCTGGAACCAGGCAGCCCGGTAGCCGTCGTGGAGCAGATCGCCTTCCTGGACAACGGCATGCCGTTCGAGTATTCCTTTTCGACGCATAAGGCGGACTTATTTGATTTTTCAGCCGTTATTGTAAAAAAGATACCTTAGGTACAGTTCAAAACTTCATAAACAGAAGCACTCTGGAAAATGATTCTAATCTATTTCCAGAGTGTTTTTTATTTTTATTCGATTTTATTCGTACATACGTTCGTTTTATCGGATTAATAGTGTAGCGCTACTGATTCAGCCACCATTTACACATCACTCTTGGAAGGAGGAAGAAAGCCTGTTCACAATAGGCTTTCAAAAAGAATATGAGCAGTACAGAATGGACCTACCACATGACAATCAGCAATCAGACAGGGGAAACTCTCGTTGCACAGAACGAGGAAAGGAACTGGGGAATCTGGTACCTTGGAGGAAAGGATAAGAGCGCCCCTGTCTCCATCGGTGCTGGGGAAACCAAAGAAGTATTTGGAATCCGGGCATCGAAAGGCACCGCCACCGGCTATCAGGGCCAGTGTACCTGGATTGGGGCGAGCGGTTCCCTGACTCTGTCAATCGAAGTACCTTACTCAAAAGATAATAAGTCCTCATTAAAAGTATCCGGCATGTACAACATAGACGGCTGGAAGGAACTGCCGTCAAGGGGCCACCACTTCAATCATCTGCTGACCATTACAAAAGTGGATTAAGGAGGAAACACCATGGATATTTCCAATTGGGAAGCATTAAAAAATGATATGGGGGAGAATACAGGCAAACCGCTGAACCAGCTTTTGAATATTCCCTACAGCTATCCCCCGAAACCGGTTTTTCTGAGCCTGTCCGATCCCTATGATATCCCCCAGAAATACTGGCCGGTTATCAATGATCCGAAGTACGACAATATGTTGAAGAAGCAACAGCTCGTAGACAGCTACTTCGGGGCCGTCCTGTATGTGGCCTATACCGCACCCTCCAATATTCAGACCTTTCCGGCGGGCCAGTCGCAGACGACTACCATAAAAATCTCTCAGGTATCTGTCTTAAAACAGACAAATGTATGCTCCGTCGATGTCCGTTCCCTGATCAAGGGGGAGGCCTCCGGATTGCTGAAGGGCGTGACACTGGGGCTCACCACAGAGCTGGAGACAAAGTTTGGCTATAGCTACAGTACGGAGACCACAGACACGAAAGAAAAGACGTTTACGAAAACGGTAACCATCCCCGCATCCGACAAGGACCGCATCCTGGTTCCCTGGAATCTCTCCAAGATCCTTGTCGTCTACCGGAAACATAAAACGAAAGGCATCTCGCTGATCTGCGCGGATGAAACTATCGAACAGTCTGTCGAAAAATTTTATACCCTGTAGCCTGGGGGCAGATTATACCACTGTTTTACGGAAGAAAAACCAAAAGAGGAGTCTGAACATCATGAGTATTCACGTACTCACTCCTGTTCAGACTCCTCTTACTATAATCCCTACAGCTCCGTGCCGGTTTCCTGACGGCTCAACGGGCCGCCGCGCTGCTTCTCTCAATCAGCTGCGGTGGAAAGTAGTACTGCTGATATGTGCCCCGCTCTGCCTCTATCTTCTGCACCAGCATTTCACTGGCGGCCTTTCCAAGTGTGGTTCCAGGCTGACGGACCGTGGTCAGAGGGACATCCATCACCACCGCCACCGGGTCGTCATCAAAACCGACCAGAGACACGTCCTCCGGGATGCGCAAGCCCAGCTCTCTGGCCGCCCGCCAGACGCCGAGCGCCATGTAATCGTTCCCTGCGAAGACAGCGGTCACTCCCAGCCCCAGAAGGCGTTTTCCACATTCATATCCTGATTCAATCGAGAAATCCCCCTGCATCACCAGACTGCGGTCAATCGGTATGCCATAATCCTTCAATGCTTTCAAATAGCCGCAGGTACGCTGTCTGGTAAACTGTTCTCCAGCAATATGGCCGATTCTGGTATGCCCCTTTTTCAGAAGATACTCGGCTGCCAGATAGCCGCCCTGAACGTTGTCAACAGCCATGAAATCACAGGGTGCTTTCTGTAAGTAATGCTCGATGAGAATTACTGGTACCCGGCATTTTCGCAGTGCCGCCTCTACCAGCTTCTGATTGGCATTCACTTCTTTCTCCCTTGGCAGCACAAGCAGAATCCCGTCTGCATACCTCTTCTGAAGAATATCCAGATACTTCACACACTGCTGTACATTTTCCTCGCAGTTGCACAACAGAAGGGCGTACTCATTTTCCTGAGCGCATTTCTCAATTCCCGTGGATATATTGGCCAGAAAAGGGTTCACAAGGTTAGGCAGAATAAGGCCAATCGTATGCGTTTTCCGTGTTGCAAGGGATACCGCAATCGGATTGCAGGTAAATTCATAGCGCTCTGCAATCTCCAGTACTTTCTGCCGCGTCTTTTCAGAAATCCGGTAGTGCCCGGCCTTGTTATTCAAAATAATGGAAACCGTGGCCTCTGAGACCCCAGCTTCCCTGGCAATATCTTTTGCGGTGATTTTCATATAACGTCTCCAGTCTTACAGTACTTCCATATTTTTACAAAAGTGTACCTATCATTGTATATGAAAATCCCTTAAAATGCAATGGTTCCAGTCAATCAGAACGGAAGCTGCCTCACCCGGCCGCCGCCCTGACAGCGGCGTATTAAAGCCTCGTATTCTGCGTCGCCCCCTTCCCGGATCAGACGTCTGTATTCCTCCATTAATTCCGGGCGTTTTTCCCTCAAATATTCCATCAGCCTGATCTCCTGTATGGAATTAGGTTTCATGTAGAAGCGGTCAATATAGAGCGGTATATCCGGTCTTAAGGAATCCAGCACCTGGTCCAGATCCGTGATCCCCGGCATGATAGGTGCAAACGTCGCAATCACCGGCAGCCCCGCTTCTCTCAGCCGGTTTCCCGTCTCAATCCCGGCATGTCCTTCTCCTGCCTTAAGCTTTTCAATTTCATCCAGACGGCACAGTTCTGTCACGATACACAGCTCTTCCATCCCCCTCAGTAAATCCAGATCCCGCTCAATCAGAAGAGACTTCGCACTGGTACAAATAGTAAGAGGAATACCATGTTTTTTGATTACCTCCACGCACTGTCTCGTCAGCCCGTACGTCTCCTCCACCGGCATGTACGGATCGCAGTAGTCTCCGATGTAAAGCCGGACGCCTTTCGGCCATCTCTCACACTCCTGATCCAGAATCTCTGCGATATTGATTCTGATGGCGATATTGCCTTCCCAGCCCTCCCGTTCCAGCCAGTAGCAGAACGGACAGCCGGACACACATCCATCGTAAGGATTGATGTAAGGCTGGCCATTCTCCGTCATTTCTATTGCTTTTTCCACCCTGGTCTCGTAGATCATCATTTTCTCCAATCTTTCTTTATCCTTTTACCGAACCGGTTACCATTCCATTGATAATCTGCTTCTGAAAGATGATAAATACCAGAAGCGACGGAATGAGGACGATTACGGCCCCCGCCATAATAACACCATAGGCGGATCCCTCCGAACTGTTCAGCTGCGCGATTCCTACCTGAACTGTCCGCATCTCATTGCGGTTCGTAATCAGCATAGGCCATAAGTACACATTCCATATTTCAACAAACGCCGTGATAAATACGGTAACCAGAATCGGTTTTGAAATTGGAATCAGAATTCTGGTAAAGAAGCGGATATCTCCGCACCCATCCATCTCAGAGGCTTCCTTTATAGAGGCCGAGACTCCCAGAAAATACTGTCTCATAATAAAAACACTGGTCGCAGAGCCAATAAACATAATAATAATTCCCTGGTAAGTATTGATCATATGAAGCTTCGATATGGTCTCATAATTGGTGAGAAGCGTCGCCTCACCGGGAATAAGCATGGTCCCCACAGTCAAATAAAAAAACAGATTCTTTCCCTTAAAATCGAAGCAGGCATATCCATAAGCGGCCAGAGCCGCCGTCACCACGCGCAGACAGCACGTGATTGTGGTCACAAAGACCGAGTTCCAGATAAACCGCAGCATCATCGTATTTTCCCAGACCGCGTGGTAATTGGAAAAATCGATCCGCCTCGGGAGCATTCTGGGATTCAGGCTCAGGATCTCCGTACTCTTCATAAAGGATGTACCAAGTGCGTACAGCACAGGAAATATGACCAGAAGTCCAATTCCTGTCGCCGCCGCCTGATATAGCACACTCTTCCATATCCTGCGTTTCCCCATCAGTAATGAACACCTCTCTTCTCCCAGATAAACGATATGAGAATAACCGTAAATCCAATGATAAAACCTACCACAGCCGCCGAATACGAAAGGCCGTAATTATATACGTAAAATCCTTTCTGGTACATATAGTACATAATGGTAGATGTGGAACTGTCCGGTCCTCCCTGGGTCAGGATAATCACAGGCCCGGACATCATCAGCGCGCTTCCTACGTTGACACAAAACAGGTAAAACAGGGTTGGGCTTATCATAGGGGTATAAATATAGCGCACCTTCTGCCAGATCCCGGCCCCTTCTGCGGTGGCCGCTTCCAACAATTCTTCCGATACCGACCGGACCGCAGACAGCAGGAATATGTAAGTCATCCCAAGTCCCATCCAGATGCCGATGATAATAATCGCCCACAGCGCATACTTCTTATCTGTAAACCACATGATATTTAAGTGAAACACATGATTGATAAATCCCAGATTCCCATTTAAAAGAAGCTTAAAAATGACAGAAGCCACAGACATGGACACTGCCATGGGCATCGCATACATCAATTCATAAACGGGAGAGAGGCGTCTCCCGGACGCGGAGATCAGCGCCAGGAGATACCCCATTAGAATCGTCACCGGTATGACAACCAGTGCATACTCGAATGTTACAACAATGGATTTTAAAAATGTTTCATCACTGAACAGTTTCCGATAATTTCCCAGCCCCACAAATTTAACAGGTATATTGTTGGAATTAATCAGAAACAGACTCTTAAACAGCGTCTTAACTGCCGGATAATAGATAAACAGCACCAGGAAAAACATGGATGGCAGTATCAGCAGATATGGAGTTATTTTCTTTTTTCTTTTCAACGTTTCCGCCCCTCTTCCCGTATATACTCTCGCGAAGTATCTTACTCCTCGGCCGGATTCGCCTCATTGTATTCATCCAGCGCTCTGTTGCACTGCTCCGCCATGCTGTCCACACATTCCTGTGCCGTGATTTCTCCCTTGGCCCATCTCAAAGAAGTATCTCTGAAAATCAGCTGGAACTCCTGCTGAGTCGGTGCCAGATGCTCCTGAACCTTCGGGTTGGACTTCATCAGGGAATCAAATGCCACACGGTAGCTGGAATTGTCTTTCAAGAATGCTTTCATCTCTTCTGTTTCCATGGTTTTTCCATTGGTTGGTATATAGCCGGTTGCGATACACAGCTTTGTCTGCGTCTCTGCCGAGGACCAGTACTTCATAAATTCCCATCCGGTATTCACTACCTCCGAATCACCTCTGTCCAGAATATAGAGGGATGTTCCACCCGGACATACTCCGCCTTTATCCGTATCCAGAACCCTGGGAAGCTCCGAAATGCCCAGCTCGAATCCATTTTCTTTGGCCGCTTCAATGATTGAGGTCATAGCCCAGTTTCCACCGCAGAACATGGCGCTTAAGCCTGAACAAAACTCGTCCTTGGGCTGATCATCCACATCAACACTCTGTACAGCCCCCGTATCGAGAACCTTCTGCCACTCATTCAGAAGAGTCAGCATGGTTCCATCCTCATCAAAGGTCACCTTCGTCATGCGCCCTGTCCTGCCGCCTTCGTTGTTGCCGATAAAATGGTAATCACCCTGGCCGCCGATCCAGTTGTTTAGGTATACATTCTGAAGGCCAAGGGTGATTCCGTACTGTTTCACCGTATCACCATCTTTAATCAGCAGTTTTTCCGCGCAGTCCGCCATCTCTGCAATGGTCGTCGGCGGATTTTCCGGATCGAGTCCCGCCTTCTCAAATGCCGTCTTATTGTAATAGAAGATCATAGCGTCGCCTGTAAATGGGATGCTGTACTGTTTTCCCCTGAAATTATACGTATCCCACAGAGACTGTACCATGTCCTCCTTCTTAAAATCCGCGTCCGTCTCCAGAAACGAATCCAGAGGGACGACATTCTTAACCGTGCTCATGTACTCCACATCGCCGGCATAAATAGTAACAAGATCAGGCATATTCGCCACATCGTTTGCCAGGATCAGCGCTTTTAGCTTACTCACAATGTCTTCATCCTGATAGACCGGCACCACCTTCACCCCAGCCGATTTACCGATGGTGTCGTTAAACTCCGGAATCAGCTGCTCTTCAATAAACTTTCCGTTAGAGCCGCCCCGGTTATGCCACATAATCAATTCTTTCTCCTGTACCGGCGCGGCCTCCTTCTGATCCCCCGCAGCCTCTGTCTGTGTCCGAGTCCCTGCTGGTGCCTGGGTCTCTGCCGCCCCCTTCCCCGTTCCGGAAGAACAGCCTGCTATCATCACCCCAGCCATGACAGCTGCAAGCACTGCTAAATAAACCCTGTTCCTTTTCATAGAAATACCTCCTTTTTCTTTTGCTAAAGCGCTTTAGCAACTTTTTCTTATTATACACCTTCCAGCCTTTTGTTGTCCAGTATTTTCTAGATTTTCTTTAACTATTTATCTCATATTTATCCTTAATTAAGGCTCCGTTTACGGAGAGGTGAAATGCAATAAAAATGCCTCCCTTCCGGCAGGAACCTTTGATTACTGGTTTTGTCGGATGAGAGGCATTTCTATTCTATTTTTATATGTATCTTTATAAAGGTTGTAATTATATGGGGATTTTCGAAATGCATTTTTTATCCTTTATTATATAAAAGATACTTTGTAATTCAGATGTTTTAAGCTTAAAGATAAGCTGCTATCTGATCGATTGATAAATGCTTCTTATATTGTTTTCGGATAAAATTGACATTTGTTTTTCCGTTCCTATTAATACGCCGAGTTTTTCGCCTTTTTTTTTCTTATACACAGGCTTCCAGCGCAATTTTCATCATTGTGGTAAATGACTCCTGGCGCTCCTTTGCGGAGGCCTTTTCCCCTGTAGGGAAGGAATCGGAAATTGTCAGAAGGCAGGCTGCATTTTTATTCAGTACCTTAGCGTTATGGAACAGTGCAAAGCTTTCCATATCGACACAGGTACACTGGTGTTTTCTGTTAATCTCTCTGTAATCGTCCATGTTCGCTTCACAGTAGAAGACATCACTGGAGTGAACGCGTGTGGGAGTAAGCAGATAACCCAATTTCTTAGCCGTCTCCAGAATCCGGTCATTTAATTCTCTGCTTGGATATAAAATGTCATCAGAAGAGCCATTCTGTGTTCTGGCAAAGCTTGATTCGCTCCAAACACTCTCCGCCAACACTACATCATACAGATTTAAGTCCGTTACGTAGGCGCCGGAAGAACCGATCCTGATAATATTATTCACATCATAAATACTGAACAGCTCGTATGAGTAAATTCCCATGGAGGGCATCCCCATACCGCTCGCCATCACGCTCACTTCTTTTCCCCTGTACATTCCCGTATACGCATATGCGGCACGCACTTCGTTCACAAGGCGGGGATTCTCCAGGAAATTCTCTGCGATAAACTTCGCTCTCAACGGATCTCCGGGCATTAATACATTTTTAGCAATATCGCCTTTGCAGGCCTGGTTATGTGGTGTTGACATTGTTTCTACCTCCTGTTTTTCATTATATAATAGGACCATTCATTCCACGCTCGATCATTTCACAGAGTGCGGCTACATCTTATAGATGCGCAGTTAAACTTCATGTCAGTGGGGGATACTCGCTTGTTTTGATAAATTATATCACATTTTTTAGTATTATTTATCTAATTTTTATCTTTGAACTTATTATAATTCATCTCTAATTATTTTTCAATATATTTCTGTCAGATAAATTTTTTTATCATTTTTCTCTTCTCTCTCCAAACACAAACTTTTCAACCGCCTCCTTCACCCCCTGGTCCCGTTCTCCTTTCGTGATATAATCCGCCACTGCTTTCAGCTGCGGATCGGCGTTTGCCACAGCCACACCAATCCCGGCCTTTTTGATCACTTCAATGTCGTTTGTGTGATCTCCCACCGCCATGACGCAGTCAGACGGCAGGGAAAGATACTCTAAAAGCCTTGTAAGGCCAGATGCCTTGGAACAGCCGCCGGCCACTATCTCTATGGAAAACTCTCCATACTGAAAAAAGCTGATCTCATTGGCGCAGCGTTCCAGTTCCCTGGCAAATGCTCCGATCATTCCGGACCTCGCGTCGTCCAGAACATAGATCTTGTGCACCGCCTGATTCCAGACCTCCGGCGTATTGCCCAGTGTCTGGTCATATCCCTTATATTTACCGAGACGCTTTCTGATCCACTCCGTTCTTACCAGAGGGCATTCCCGGTCTGTAAAGCTGAATATGACCGTAAACTGAGGATACATTTCCATGTAGCGCTGCGTGATCTCCTGTATTATTTTTGCATACAGCATCCTGCACCAGATCATTCTCCCCCGGTCGTATAAAATGCTGCCATTATTCGCAACATACGGTATTGTAAGTTCTGCATCTCTCGCATAGGATTCCGCGCGGTAAGGCATTCTTCCTGTCGCCAGAGTAAACTGGATTCCCCGCATTTTCAGTTCCTGAATTACCTGGATTGTCTCCTCCTTTAAATGGTCGTCTTTATGAATTAAGGTGTCGTCGATATCACACACCACCAATTGAATCGGAATTCGTTCCATAGTTAAAAACCTCCTGCTTTATCAGATGCCTGCAGCACCTGTAAAATTTATTCTTATCCTTACTGCCTTCCTCTTTTCCTCCTCGAGTAAAAAAGCCCGGCAGAATACGCATCTGCCGGGTTTCTTATTTCAGAAATGTAATACCATGCTCTATATCTTCCACATCGACCTCCAGCCTGATGGCATCGCCGATCCAGGAGGTAACGGAATACTCATACGGAACATTGTCTTTTAAAAAGGATTTGCTCGTGATCTGGAGAATCAGTGTGTCATACGTGATCTTCAGCAGCTCTATGTCGGATACCGAGGGTCTTACAGCCTCGATGACATTTTTTCTGCGGTCTATCTTTAAATGGTATACTTCCTTCAAGGTCTTCGAGAGAGATCCTTCCACACATAATCCTTTTTTATCCAGTTCCGGGGTGAAGACCGCTGGAATCCAGATTCGGTTGATTGCAACCGGATTGCAATCGACACGAAAAATCCGCTTAATGAAGAAGATATCTCCTTCATAGTTTAAAGCACGGCCAATGTGCTCATACGTCGTATCAAAATGGCTCAGCTCCACAATCTCAGGGCTCTTATCAATCCGTACTCTGCCCGCCTGCCCTGGCAGTCCCAGCTTATGCAGAATCGGGTTTGGCTGCGATTTCAAGAAAGATCCGCGGCCTCTGTAGCGGACGATCAGACCGTCCTTTTCCAGCTCCGCAATGGCCTGCCGCATGGTAACCCGGCTCACTTTATACGATTCTGCCAGTTCCTTTTCCGCCGGAAGTTTTCCGTTTTCATCTACAAGCTTGTTAATCAACAGCTTGTTCTTCAGATCGACATAGATCTGGTAGTAGAGTGGAATCGGTGATTCATTCATGATACCATTGCTGTTCCCCATTTGTTTCATTCCTCTTCTGATCATTTTAGTTAAACGCTTCGCCAAGTGCTCCCGGACGGCAGAAAGCAGTTTTCAAACACATTTCAGTATACCATAATTTCCCAGATTATGGAACTCCATTGCCTGTCAGACAGAACTTTTTCACCGCCTCAATCACCCCACAGGCACAGGCGGATGCGGCGACATAGTCCGCCGAACTTTTCAGGATTTCATTGGCATTGGCCACCGCAACTCCAATTCCCGCTTCCCGGATCATTTCCAGATCATTCGTGAAGTCCCCGCAGGCCATCACATCTTCCATACCAATCCCCATAAGCCCCGCCAGTTCCCGGACTCCCGTTGCTTTATTGCACTGTACCGGCCCCAGCTCAACCGCTACATCGGAGTACGTTGTAATCCAGTATTGGGAGGAATATGGCTTCAAAGCCATTCTGATCCTTTCTATTTTTCCTGTCCTGTGTTCATCCATAAACATAATTTTAACAAATTTTTGTTCTTTCCAGTCCACTGCACGATAATCCAGCAGCTGCTTAAACCGGTTTCCCAGTTTTCGATGTTCCGTAACATAATCGGTAACACTCAGAGCGCGCTCCTGGTATGCATCGGAACAGGTTACCGTAAGCCCCGCCCGGTTTGCATCATTTATGATGTCCCTGATCGGTTCTGCGCAGAAGCCTTTCATCAGGACGCAGGTGTCATCCACAAACACGCACGCCCCGTTTGCTGCAATATACGGTTCCGTGACATGCAGCTTCAACCGGATATCCTCGATTAATTCCTTCGTTCTTCCGGAAGCGAGAGAAAAATAAATGTGTTCATTTCTGCACTGATCCACAATCTGAATCAGCTCCGGGATCACGGTTTCCGAATGATCAATCAATGTGCCATCCACATCGCACACAATTAATTTTACCCTCATAATTCCTCCTGCCTCTGATGGCTGCCGCATCTTTACGGCAGCCATATTTTATTATCACTCATTTAAAATTTCCAGACACTGCTTTTCAGTCTTATCCAGAACCTCTTTGGCAGAGACATTCTCGTCCATGAGGAACTCCGTTACCATGTCTTTAATGGCCTTATGCACTTCCGGCCCCTGTTTTGAAATCGGTCTGGCCAAAATGTACTGCAGCTGATCCACCGCTACCTTAAACTGCGGCTTTTCCGCATAGAAGGCCTTCATGGCATCACTCTCCACGGCACTGTTTGTCACCGGAACGTATCCGGTATTCTGTGACGCATAAATCGTCTGCTCATCCTCCAGCACCCATTTCATGAATTCCCATGCCGCATTGGTCTCCTCTTCGCTCTTATTAGAGGTAAGAATTAGATTGGCGCCTCCTGTAGGAATCGCAAACGTCTTATTTCCCGGCAAAAATGCAGTCGCACAGTTAAATCCGTTGTCCTTTGCCACATCCAGGAAGTAATTGATATCCGCTACCGAAGCGAAAAGCATGGCGCAGTTCTGAGATGCAAATTCTGCTTTCGACATATTGCTGGAATCGCTTCCGAAGAGAATATTGACTCCGCCTGTCTTCTGCAGATCTCTCCAATAATTTAATACGGACTCACCGGCTTCATTGTTAAAGTCAAAGCCATTTTCTTCTTTGTTAAAAATGGTTCCTCCAGCCTGCCCTAAAAATGCCTCAAAATACCATTCATTTACGATCGGGAAGCACAGGGCATCTTTCCCCTGCGCCGCCATCACCTCCGCATAATGTGTAAGCTCATCCCAGTTTTCCGGTCCCTTTGGATCGAGTCCTGCGGCTTCCAGCATATCTGTATTTACGAACATCAGAGGTGTACTGCGCATATACGGAAGCGCGTAAAGCTTTCCGTCCACATAGGAATTCGTCATCAGACCTGTATTAAAATTGTTCAGATCATATCCGTCCCGGGCAATAAGATCCGTTAAGTCCCTTGATATTCCCGACCGGGCAAACGTACCGACTGAAGCCGTTTCGTTCATCGTAATGGCTGGTGCCTCCCCTGCTGCAAAAGCAGCCTGTGTCTTGGACTGCACATCGTCATAGCTTCCCTGATAGGATGCCACCACCTCAATCTTATCCTGGGACTCGTTAAACCGTCTGGCCAGTTCCTCGTTTGTCTCTCCGATCTTGTCTCCCCAGGCATACCAGAACTCGATTTTTACCTTTTCTCCCCCGGTGTCGGCTGCCGCTGCCACGGTCTCTGTCTCTGCCTGTGTGGTTCCCTGGGTATCGGCAGGCACCGCAGCCGTCTCTTCAACAGCCTTCTTTCCACATCCGCTTAAAAGGGTGCCGGCAAGCAGCAAAACTGTCATCATAGCTAATGTTTTCTTCATCTTAAACCTCTCCTTTTCTCTCCTGTTTACTTTTCTCCCGTATAGGTAAACGCCCGTATGATATGGCGCTGGGCACAAACAAAGACTATCAGAATCGGCAGAACTAATATCACATTGCCTGCCATTAAAACGTTCCAGGAAGCGCCGCCTTCTGTATTTTTCAGCATGGAAACACCGATGGAAAGCGTGCGGACCTTATCATTGGTTGTCATAACAAGCGGCCAGAAATAATCGTTCCAGCGGCTGATAAACGTCAGAAGCATCAGCGTGACGATAGTTGGCCTCGCCATTGGAACCATAATGTGCCGTATGATCTGCCACTCACTGGCTTGATCCAGCCTGGCTGCCTCTAAAAGCTCTTCCGGAATCTGCATAAAACTCTGCCGCAGCATAAATATCCCAAACGCACTGGTAGAAAACGGAAGAATCATGCTGACGTAGGAATTGATCAGTCCCATCTTGGAAAAGATCAAAAACAGCGGCATAAAGATCAGCTGTCCCGGTATCATGAGCGTCATCATCGTAATCCCAAACAGGATCGTCTTCCCCCGGAATTTGCACCGGGCAAATGCATAAGCGGCCGGAACAACAAGCAGCAGCTGCAGGATCATGCTGGAAAATGTGATAATGGCACTGTTTAAAAAGAAATGCAGAAACGGCCCCGATTTCCACGCCTTTACATAGTTCTCAAAATGAAAATCAGACGGAATAAAAATCGGCGGATTTGTCAGCGTTTCCCCAATGGACTTGACTGACGTGGATACCATCCACACAAATGGAATAATGAACAGCACCAGCAGTATGGCAAATCCGATATACTGGACGACCGTCAATACTATTTTTTTCAATCGGTATGTCAGTTGCAATCGTTTCACCCCCTATTGGTAATGTACTTTTCTTCCCAGTAAATTAAAATAAATAATCGTCATAATTCCGACCAGTACCAGCAGCACCACTCCCGCCGCAGAGGCGTATCCCATTTTATAAAAGCGGAAGCCATTCTGGTAGATATAGTAAACCAGTGTGTTGGTGGAATTCATAGGCCCGCCCTCTGTCATGATGGACACGGTTTCAAACGCCTGAAATGAGGTAAGGGTATTCATTACCACCAAAAAGAACAGGTTAGGCGAAATCATGGGAAGAATGATCTTAAAAAAGGTGACGATTCCGGGCGCCTTATCGAGAAGCGCTGCTTCGTAAATCGACTTCGGAATACTCTGCAGCGCAGATATCAGGATCAGAGTATCGTATCCAATCAGCTTCCAGACAGATACCAGCACCAGAGACATCAGCGCCGTATCCGGCCGCTGCAGCCACATGGAGGGTTTGACGCCAAACAGCCCCAGCAGCCAGTTTAACAACCCATAGGACGGTTCCATCATCCACATCCAGATAAAGGACACGGATACCAGAGAAATAATGTGGGGGCTGAAAATTGCTCCCTGTACAAATGCGAACATTTTTCCAGGATGGTTTAACCAGACCGCCAGCACAAGTGCAAGTACGATCGCTATTCCGACGGAACAGAACGTATAGATCAGCGTATTGGACAGCACCTGGTGGAATTCCGCCTTGGAAAACAGGGTAATAAAGTTCTTCAGGCCGACAAAATCCTTCGTTGGACTTATGAAATCCCATTTAAAAAGGCTTAAGTAAATCATGTAGAAAATGGGATAAATATAACAGAACAGAAAAACTGCAATCGACGGCAGAACCATTATGTAAGGCCGGATCCCATCACGGAATGAAGTCTGTTTCTTATCTCTCATATTCTCTACCCCTCTCTTTTCCCACAGTTCATCCCAAACGCTTTTCCGCTGTCATCAAAGAAAAAGAGATGTTTTCGCTCTATTATCAGATTCACCTTTTCTCCCGGCTCGGGTAAATAATCTGAATAATTCTTCATCTGAATCTTTCCCGCCTCTGATTCAAAGGTATAGACCGCTTCCGCGCCCAGAAGCTCTCTCGTCTGTACGACCGCCGGCAGGACCAGAGCCTCGCTGCATTCCTTGTCAAGGCTGATCCGCTCCGGCCGAAAGCCTACATACCGGCAGCCCGGCGGACAGCATACCGCGTCATGAAGCTCCTCTGTCGCCAGTATATTCATGGGCGGTGTTCCGATAAACTGAGCGGAGAATATATTTTCAGGGCAATGGTATACCATCATCGGCTTTCCCACCTGCATGATCTCTCCCTGATTCATAATAACAATTTTATTTCCCATGCTCATCGCCTCGACCTGGTCATGAGTCACGTAGATAAAAGTCGTTCCCAGTCTGTCATGAAGCTGAATCAGCTCGCTTCTCATCTGACCTCGCAGTTTCGCGTCTAAGTTGGATAGTGGTTCATCCATGAGGAATACACTGGGTTTCTTCACCATGGCCCTTGCCAGGGCAACCCTCTGGCGCTGACCGCCCGAGAGCTCACTCGGCTTTCTGCCCAGGTATTCTGTCAGCCCCACAATATCGCTGACATCCCCGATCAGAGTATCGCGTTCCTCTTTCGGAACCCTTCGGTTCTTAAGTCCAAATTCAATATTATCTCTCACGCTCATTGTCGGATAGATCGCATAATTCTGGAAAACCATGGCGATATCCCGTTTTCCCGGCGGAACATAATTGACACATTTTCCAGAAATCCATATTTCTCCTGAAGTCGGCTGCTCCAGCCCGGCAATCATCCGGAGAATCGTAGACTTCCCGCAACCGGAAGGCCCTACAATTACCGAAAATGCCCCATCCTCGATCGTCAGATCCACGTGTTTTACCACCGCGGTCTCCCCAAAGCTTTTACAGATATCCTTTAGTATAATCTCAGCCACTTAAAGTCCCCCTCCTATCGGCCAGGTTAGTATACCGTATCAAGGGCGTACTAACAATTCATGTAAGCATCTGCCTTCCAGACCTTCCATCTCCACTCCCAGAACTGCGGCAAATGTCGGCACTTCATCCAGGATACTGCACTCCCGGATTGTAACGTTCTCCTTAAAATCCGGGCCTTTCGCCAGCAAGACCGGCTGCGGGCCCAAGTGAGGCCGGTGTCCATGAGAGGTCTTCACGTAATCGTAATCAGGATCTTCCTCGTTGATCACGACCCTGCCATCCCATTTTGCTGCAAATGCAACGCCGCCCACGCCTTCAACCACATACTCAAAGGGACCTGACAGCTGGAATTTTTCCTCGGCTTCGCGCCTCGTATAAATCGCCTTAATCCCAAATGCTTCTGTGTCTTTTGCATATTCCAAGATGGCTTCCACTTTTTTCCGAACCTCTGTATCGGCCGCATCTGCCAGCAGAATCTGAGCCGAAAGCCCGGAAGAATGGCAGTATGCCTGATAACTTACAAGCTCACCGTGATCGTCTGTCTGAATCAGTCCCTCTTCTTTAAAAAGTACATTTAAATTCACCTGCTTATCCACCTTTAAATGCCCATGGTCACTAACAATGATAAAATTGGTTTCGTCAAACCTGCCGCTTTCTGAAACCGCCTGCTCCAGTCTGCAGAGCCAGCTGTCCACTTTCCGGATCGCATCATCGATGGCTGGTCCAAACATACCGTTACCATGACGCGCAATATCAACTGCCGACACATGAATCATGGCTAAATCAGGCTTTTCGTTCCGGATCACATCTTCTGCGACCGATACTCCGAATTCATCCAGCTCCGGCTTCGGATGCCAGCCGAGTTTAAACCGGTGTTTTTCAAAATACTTGTCAAACAGCTGCGGGGAACAGTTCTTCTTATATATAATTGCAGGATCCTCCCATTTTTGTAAATCCCATACTTCCGGCAGAAGCCAATCGATATCCGCCTGTGCCGTCACCGGCCACATCACGGCGTGAGTTGTCAGTCCTTTCCGGTGCGCCGCATCAAATATGGTCGGAACCTTACAGTCCTGAATCTGCCAGAACCAGTCCGGCGAAAGACGCCCCGGCATGACGCGCTCATTGTTGTAAATTCCATGATTCATCAGATTTCTCCCTGTCATCTGTACTACATGGATAGGATAGGTCAGTGTCGGATAGACACTCATGACCTGCTCCACTCTCGCTCCGCCATCCATAATCTTCTTAAATCCCGGAAGTGTGGAAGCAAGTTTTAAATCTTCGCCAACCAATGCATCCACAGATACTATTACCATTTTCTTTGCCAAAGCTTTCCTCTCCTTTTAGCTATAGTTATTAATGTATTGCTTTTAATACATTTGATAGTAAAAAAATTTGAAGTGTTTCTATATTTCGTCTTTGCTTTCGCTTTTTCGTTCTTTCTTGTTCTTTCTTGTTCTTTCTTGTTCTTTCTTGTTCTTTCTTGTTCTAATATATTATCTTTAATACATTTATATTATAACGAATTTGCTTTCATATTTCAATAGCTTTTTCAAATTTTTTTTTACCACATTTATCACAAACATTTTTTTCAAGTACCACCGCTTGAAACTGTCGTAACAGGCAGGAGAAAGGGTGATTCCTCCCGCCGTTATCTCTACCTGACTTCCTCCACCCCCGGAATCGACGGTACCGCCCCTTCTCTCGACACCGCGATCCCGGCCGCACGGGCGGCCATATCCAGCGCTGCCTTCACATCACCTTCCAGTTCATACGTCCCCAGAAAATACCCCAAAAACGTATCGCCGGCCGCAGTCGTATCCTTCACCCCGTAGCGGTAGGCTTCCTGCCGCAGGATCATGTCTCCCTGGCAGTACATGGAGCCATCTTCTCCCAGTGTCAGAATTACGGCCATCCCGGGGTACCGGGTAATCAGATTTTTCACTATCTTTTCCGGTTCCTCTTCTCCGGTCAGGCCATAGCCCTCCGTCTCATTGATAATGAGCCAGGAAACTTTAGACAAGTCCATGCGCAGCACGGTATCATCGATCGGCGACGGATTAAAGGCGATCCGCATCCCCCGTTTTCCCGCCATTTCAATCAGATATGGGACATTGCTGATCTCATTCTGGGATACAAGAATGTCTCCTTCCTGGAAATGGGCCAGGACCTCGTCGATCTCCGCCGGACTGATCTCTCCGTTGCTTCCTGCGTAACAGATGATTGCATTCTGGCCGTCTGCATCCTTCTGTATGATGGCGCTCCCGCCCAGGCCCCCACTGTTTTTCAGCCATGTACAGTCCACACCGTCAGCCACCAGAATCTCTTTTAAGAATTCGCCGTCAATTCCAATCTTACCGGCGTGAAAGACCATGGCTCCTGCTCTCGCCATCGCCACCGACTGGTTTAAGCCTTTTCCGCCCGGGAAATCCTTAAATCCCACGGCGGAAATGGTTTCCCCCGGCCTGACAATGTGAGGAACCGAGTACACGTGATCAATATTCAGCGATCCATAATTTAAAATCCGAGCCATGTTCTGAAACTTCCTTTCCTGTTTTATCAACTATATTTAGTATACACGGAACACTGCATTTGGGAAAGGTTCCAGGAAAATTCCTTACCAGTTTCTTCCATAATCTCACCCGTTCAGTTCCTTCGCCACCCTCTCAATCACCTGTTCAAAGCTTCCCTCATAAATCTTCATGGAGCTTCCGAACATTAAATTGGCCGGATAATTGAAATTCTCCACATTGCTGCCTGTCATATCGCGGAACTCTGCGGCCTCGCCCAAATGTGGTATTTTTTCGATGCACGGTCTTGCGTCTTTCATATAGGCGAACAGCTTTTTCCCCATTTCAAACCCCATACCGCATTCGAATCCCACATCGTTGGAGCACTCATAGCCGCGGTAATCACTCAGATCGGCAATTACTGCATCACAGCTTCTCACCAGCCGGCAGTAATTCTCCGTCAGGGCCGCCGCTCTCACATAGGGGTTGAAGCCTTTCGTCTCCGGAAATCCTTCCGCCCAGTCGCAGGGAGTGACGGCCTCAAGACCGTAAGAAGCGCAAAGCTCCTTAAGGCGCCCGTAAACCTCCTTCGCATCCTCTTCATACCGGATCACATCGGATAAGTAAACTCTCGGCTTCGCCGGTGCGCCGGCCGGATCATGTGCCTCATTTATCCGGCCTTGCACCTCATTCGCCGTCCCAGACGCTATCCCATCCCGCGCTGCGGCCATACCGCCCGTTCTTCCCTCTGCCTTCCACTCCTCCTCTAAATCCGTCATCAGCATGGCGAGACAGTCGTCGAAATCGCCTTCTACGATCTTCGTCGAACCTACCACGGCCGGTGAAAATGGCAGCTCCTTATAAGGCGCTATTTTCCCATTTTCATCGTAGACAACGCCATCCTTCATCACATACTTCTGATCTTTCCATGCCAGCGGGCGTTTATCTCTCGTGTAGCCGTAGCATTTTAATCCATCCGCATACGCCATTCCGATCTCGTAGATTGTTCCGCTGTCCGCCTCGGAGCCGCGGTAAGCCTCTAAGTCAGCGATGATGACCGTAGTCTCCTTCATGATCATTTTCAGATCCTCGAAAATGCTGTCTGCCCGCTTCTGAAGATCCGGATTTCCCATATCCAGCGGATGCTCGTTGGGAAGCGTTACGCCGAAGCCCAGGCTCTCCGCCCTCCGTCTCATTGCATTTAAAATGTCCGGGCCGCCCTTATAGAAACATTCGGGTCCCGCTATATAGATCTTTTCTTTTTCAAACATACGCAAACCTCCCGCTTAAGCCAGCACAAGCTTCATGAGAAGCTTTAAGAATCTTTCGTAATCGGCGCTCTCTCCGATTTCCACAACCGGCAGCGATTCCCATACGAAATGGTGTCTCCGGTCCAGAACCGTCATTCCCAGCGTCAAATCACTCTTCGTCTCAATACCCACATGGCCGGAAATAGTGTTTACCAGGGTAGCATCAATGGCGTATCCGACCGCCATACAGTCGATTACCGCACAGTACGCCTCAAAGCCTCTTTCATTTACAAAATGAACGGCCTGTAAGAAGAACTTTGCCTCCGGCTTGTCGCTCTCCTCCAACATGCGGATATCTTCATCCGTCAAATTCACATCGAAATGAGTCGCCACATCGAGGCCCAGCGCCACCAGCTTCACACCGGAATTGTATACAATATCGGCCGCCTCCGGGTCCACATACACATTCCATTCGCTCTGCGGCGTATCACCTGTAGCATTGGTATATGCGTAACGGTTCAGCCCGAACGCTCCGGATATCGCATAGATCCCGGCGATCATCTCTTTGATCTCAGGCGCCTTTTTCATGGCCATGGCCACATTGCTCATGGGGCCGGTGCAGAGGATGTAAATTTCTCCCGGATTTGACTTTACCGTATCTATGATCAATTCCACCGCGTTCTTATCGCTCAGCGGCGTCACCGGATCGGGAAGGTTATTTTCCGCCTGACCGTCCTTCCCATGGGTAAATGGGTCCTTCGGGCACTTTCTCACCATCGGCTCCGGCATTCCCTTACCAACCGGGATATCCGTTCTTCCGATCAGCTCCAGCACCTTCAGCGCATTTTTGCTGGTTACATCGACGCGGTAGTTTCCATTTACCGCTGTAATCGCCTTTACCTCCAAGGCGTCTGATTTACAGGCCATAATAATGGCCATGGAGTCGTCCATACCCGGATCACAGTCCAGGATTATTTTCTTTTTATCCATTTTATTCTCCTCTTTTCTCAATCTGAGTGCTCCTGCGAGCTTCTTCCAGTTCCGGGAGCGTTTCTACGCATCCGCCTGAATCTTCACAAAGAATTCCCGGTTTCTCGGTCCGTCGAATTCCAGGAAATAGATGCCCTGGGAACCGCCGACCAGCAGCTTTCCCTCATGCACGATAAAATTCCCGGAAATGCCGAGAAGCGCCGATTTTACATGGCCCGCCGCATCCTGCGGGGTGTCGTGCTGGTGTTTGAAATCGATCCGGGTCGGCACCAGCCTGCGGATCTCCTCGTCCAGATCCAGGAACCCGTCCGGATCCCATGGAGAAAATACCGCCAGACCCGCTGTGGAATGAGGATTGTAAACGAGGCAGGTGCCCTCTTTTACTCCGCTTTCCTCCACCGCCTTCTTTACGTGTTCCGTGATATCGTAAACCTCATTGTATTTCGTCTTTATTTTAAAGTTTTTCAGCATTTTTCCATCCTCCGCTATTTCAAAACGATCTCATTATTCTGGACACAGAAGCCATTTTCGCAGAAGCTCCATGGTCCTTCACATCCGCGCCCATACTGCTCTCCCAACATGGCGGAGAGGTAGCCGGCGAGAAGAGACATTGGGACGAACTGGGTCACCGGCATATTGACCGGATATTTGGGAGACGGCACGGTTACACAGGATACGCCTTCCGCTCCATCTCCATCGGTGATGACTAACATCGGCCGTCCCAGCTTCTTTCCGTAACGAATTACGTCCTTTGTCCTGCTGAGTCCCGGATTCGTGGTATTGGACACCACCACGGTGCCGATGTGTTCCGGATCCTTAGCGAAACAGTTCAGATGGAACCATTCCTCCGAGTTGATATGCATGGAATATTTTCCTGTGGCCTCCAGCATCTTCGCCTGGCCAAACCATGCCGCCGCGTAGTCGAAGCCCGCTCCTACAAAGTCAAAGCAGGGGAAATCCTTCCATTCTTCCGCCATCTTTGCACACGTTTCCGCCATCTGCGGCAGAAGCGCTTCCAGCAAATCTCCCTGATTTTTCATATCATAGCGGTAGTCCATGGCCTGATCCATGGTGTACATGCCCCGCACCTCACCGATACGGACAGCCAGCAGAAGGAGCGCCATCACGCTGACCATATAGCTTCTCGTTCCCGGCGCGCTCTCAAAGGGCGGAATATCCAGCTTCAGCACCTTATCCGAATTCTGGGCCAGTGGGGAAGTCAAATTTCCTGTGATCCCAAGGACGAAACAGTCATGGAATTTCGCACGCTGTACCGCCTCCGAGATCCGGGCAACCCGGCCTGAATTGCTGACCGCGATTACAAGGGGATTCTGGCTGTCCACGCCCATGTGGCGTTCACTGTAATACCGTCCGAAATCGATGGCTGTCACCACCTCAGCCTGAATACCTGTCAGCATCTCAAACACATGCTTTGTCGCCATACAGGCCGCATAGGAATCACCGCATCCCGTCAGCACCACACGCTGAATATTAAATATTTCCTGAAAAGAAAGGACTTTCCTGGTCTTTACTTCCAGGTCCTCATACTGGCTCCGGATCAGCTCCGGGAGGCTCATCGCCTGTCTGCACATGGGGTTGTCATACTCTTTCGTCAACATTTCACTCATATCACTGCTTCTCCTCTGCCTTTTTCTCGTTCTTTTCCTGATCTAACCGGTTTAAGACCGCACAGCCCTCCAGTGCGATATCAATCGCAAACTCATGGCCGCCGCCCGCTTCAAACTTCTCTCCGGTGCAAAGATTATCCGCAACGGAACAGATGGAACCGCCCCTGCGTCCAAACAGCGCGGACAGAGTCACGATCGCCGCAGATTCCCGGTCACCGTTCAGCACGCCGGCCCGGTTGTAGATTCCGGCTATTTCAATATTCCACGGCTGTAAGTAACCGCCGACACCCGGTCTGCCGCCGCCCACAAAATCGCTGTCCACGGACAGGGTCACTCCCACATGGTATGGCGCTCCCAGCGTTTTGGCGGCTTCTACCATGGCGCCTACCACCTCATAGTGGCTGACCGCCGGATATCCTGCCGGTATGTACGCTTTCGTCATGGCCTCTTCCCTGACCACACCGCTGGCGATCACCACGTCTCCCGGCTTCACCTCATCGCCGATTCCGCCCGAACCGCCGACCCGCAGAAACGTTCCCGCGTCCGTATATTCCATAAAATCATATAAAATCAGTTCCATTTCCGGCGATCCGCTGCCGCCGCTGACCACGGTGATCTTCGCCCCTTTATACGTTCCCGTATAAGAGGTAAACATCCCGGAATTGCCGATCAGCTCTGCATGCTCCAGTCTGTCCGCAATCTTCTTCGCCGGGTCCACATCGTAGGCGCACAGGGGATCCCTCACCGTAATCAGGACAAAATCCCCCACCTTTTCGTGGTCAATCTGGGTAAGCGCCGGACGTCCTTTGATCATAAGCCCGCGCTCCGGCACATTTTTATAGTATTCATACTGCTCATGTATCCGTCTGATGGACGGTTTCTTTCTGATTTCCTCACTCTTCATTCGGGTTCTTTCCTTTCATTGTCTCTAAAAGTCTCTGTGCGGCCTCCCGCTTCTCCATTCCAATCTCGTCCGGAACGCCGTACTGTTCCAGGCACATGGCGGCCGCTATACTCCCCATCAGGCCGCACTCCTCCGGGGTATGGCCGCTGCACCACCCGTAAAGCACCGCACCCGATGAACTGTTGCCGCCGCCTGTGGGATCCACCACATTTACGTGATCCACCGTGGGCACGTACACGGTCTCTTCCTGCGTAATCATCACCGCTCCCTTAGAACCTCTGCGCAGAAAGATCAGCTTCAAATGATTCTGTCCGGCAAAAGGAGTGGGACCGCCCACATTTTCTCCAACTGTATGAGGGGAACTCTCCATATCCCGCTGTACAGCTTGAGCGGAACTGTCCATCCAGCCCCTGAATTTCCCAATTATCTCGTCCAAAGACTCTGTTCCGAATAAATTCCGGGCCTCCGTTAAATTAATCGAAAAGATATCTACATTTCCGGCGATCCGTCTCACCTCTTCCAGGCATTCCGGACAGGTGGAATCGCTGGCAATCTCCCACATGACGGCCGCCGCCCGGGAGCGTGTCTGAAAACTGCTTTCCATCATGGGAAGAATCCCGTTCCAGAACTCCGGGGAGGTATTCTTGAAAATGTAGATCCCCTTTGCCGTCTGAAAATATGGCTCCAGCTCTTCCCACGTCACCTCGATCTTCCGGTAATGATCCGCCCCGTACAGGGCCGTCTCACTCCGCTCTCCGTCCTCAAAATACTGGATTACGTTGTAAGGCGTCTTCTCGTCCTTTTGGATCAGGTCATCCATGGAAATATGATTCTTCTTATACCATTCTCCAAACATTTCCGCATAGTCTTTTCCCACGCCCGTCACAGGCATGACGCTGTCGCACCAGAGCCGGATTCCGCACAGCGCATAGATCCCGGCTCCGCCCGCCTTCTTTTCCACTGTCTTTTTATCAGCAAACCTTATCTCATCCGTAACAACTGTCGATGCTATAATATAATCCATGTTCTGTCTCCTATTTGTAATGCAGCCGATTTCTTATGAAAAACAAAGAGTCCGGTTCGCCGGACTCGCGCGCCGGAGTGACCTCACTTTGAGGGGCCGTACACCGTTGGGTCAGACCCCGCGGGCGCTTCAGCGGCCATATTTCCTAAGCGCGGAGTGCGCATCCCCCCGGAAGGTTATTGTTTCATAGGACGAACCATCCTATGAAACAATAAAGCTGTCACACGTCATAGTTCCTTTCGAAATTGTAAATCCGGCTCCGCCGCCCGAGTAAGCGGCATCCTCCACCTCGATCAGCTTCTCCCCGTTCACCGAGAATTCCAGCTTCTCCTGATGAGCCGCAAAGGTAAGCGTATATCCCACATCCTCCTGATAGGAGTAGGGTACCTCCGCCAAAATCACCCGTTCCCGATCCTTCTGTACGTATACCACGGCGCGGCTGTAATCCATGAGTGCGGCTCCATAGTACCGCTTATGGCCCCTGCTCCTAACCACCAGGCCTCCGGCCTCATGAAGGCTGTAGAAGACTGTTGATGACACGGTATAATCTTCCCATTCCCTGCTGCCGATCGTCACCAGACCATCTGCTTCCACATTGGATACACAGTAGGTATGTTTGAAATCTGCCGCAAACTGAACCGCGGAGCTGGCAAAGCCGGCCAGCCAAAGCGGATTCGTATTCCAGATGGAGGTCATCAGCATGCCTCTCTGTGCGAAGTCCGTGGGCGCTCCCTTCCAGTCGATGCTGTAGATAACCACGTCCCCGTCGAAACGTTTCCTGCCCGCAACCTCATATCCCAGTTTAAAGATGGACATGCCCTTTGTATCCGGCACGGTCCACTCAAATGTCTTTTTCGTTTCATCCAGCAGAACCGCATCTCCGTACATGGCTCTGACCTGATTTTCAATATCGTAATAGAGAATATACGGACGCAGAGTCACTGCCTCCTGTGAACCGGTGCGGGGAGAACCAGCCAATCCCGCCTTCGTCACCACCTTCTGAGAGGAGTAAAGCGTCGGAGACGCCACGGTAGAAAAGTTCTGCGCCAGCTTCGAGAAATCGATAAATGTCTGGGTGGAAACGTCCGCGGTCACTCCGTCCGCCACGTGGCGGCAGCGGATCAGCAGGCCGTTCTCCTCCGATATTTCATTGTAATTGGAAAGCTCGATGCACGCCTGACTGCCGTGGTCGTAGTCACATGCTGCAAAGCCCTGAAGAGAACCGGGGTATTCGAAGGTGTACCGTTTATCCGATACGGAAACCGATTCCCCGTGCAGTGCGGCCGCAGCCTGAAGAACCTTTTTGCTCTCTATCACCGCATCGGAGACAACAGACCCGCCATCCGAGGTAACGACATACATCAGATCGGCCACCGGCGTCCGGAAGTCCGCTCCCGCATTGATTCCATCAAGCCCCAGCCGGATTCCGTTGAACGCGCCCACATTGCCCGCGTTGCAGTCCGTATCCCAGGCAGCCGAGGAGGCGATGGAGATGGATTTCTGGAAATCGTCTCCGCCCAGCAGAATGGCCGCGATCACCATGGCGTGGTTGGGAATCATATGGCAGCAGCCTGGAAATACTTCATAGCCGTATTTCGGATCCAGGTAGTCACGGACCTTTCTCCAGTCAGATTCTCTGCTGCAGATATCCCGGACATCACCGATCATATCCTTTAAAACCTGGTTCTGCACATAGCCCCCCGCCCGGTCCAGAAGCACATTCACGTCTTTTTCCGTAAACGCCATCGCTTCCAGCGCCGCTAAATGGCAGGCTGCCTCGACTGCAATGCCGTCATGGCTGACGCTGGCCGCTTTTCTCACCAGACTTACCGCCAGATCCGGATCATCGGGGCAGGCCATGGCGATCGCATCGATGAAAATCTGTGCTCCGATCTGCTCCGCCAGCGTGGTTCCATTGGTCCTGACCGCTCCGCTCTCCGGCGCATCCATGCCGTTCTTCAGATTCAAATAAGCCGTGTGCTCGGTTGACCGTCCCAGGCCGCCCCACCATAGAATCGTCCGGTTTTCGATGATATAGTTCAGCCACGTGTCCCCAAACGCCTTCGCCGGCAGTTCCCTGTCATATCCATTGTCCTCCAAAGCCCTGAAAAATGCGAACGTTCCGGATATGTCGTCATCCGCCACAATTAACGGAACTCCCACCTTCTCATGAACATAGTATTTCACCTCATCAAAGGTTTCCCTGATCTTATCGTAACTCCAGCCTTCCACAGGGCGGCCTAAATAGACACCGATAATCTTCCCCAGCACGCCCGCATAAATCTGTTCTCTATATTTTAATACACTCACGCTTTTTTCCTCTCAATCCTTCTTATTCCTGCGGGAGCAGATGCGTTTGACCTCAAAGCCATCCGCCAGTATCGCTCCGGAATCCACTATAAAGCCCGCTCCGCCGCACAGGTAACTCTCATCCTGTCCGCTCACCGCTGTTTTCCCATCCACTGCCAGAGACAGCCGCGGGCCATCCAGAGTAAAGGCAAGCTCCCGGGTATCGTCAATTTCAAAATCAAAGGCAGCTTCCGCCACTACGGTGCGTTTTGCATCGCACTGCTTGTAGATCACAGCCTTTTTATCCTTCAGCACTGCCCCGTAATACCTTCTGTGTCCCTTTGCCCGGGCCACAAGCCCTGCCGCATCCTGCTGGGAAAATGTAATCACCGATTTCACAGAATAGTTATCCCAGTCCATAGTACCCGTCGTCACAACACCGTTGGGCGCCGCATGGGAGATGGAAAATGTCGTTGTATAATCCGGGCAGAAATGATCCGCAGATGAGACAAATGTCTTCAGCCATGATGTGGTCGTCGTCCACGGAGTCAGGGTCGGCGTCATTTCCATGGATCTTCCCATGCGGTAGCACTCCGGCGCCCCCGACCAGTCGAGAGATTTGATAATCACGGAACCATCCAGACGGGAACCGCATGCACCGCTTCTTAAGGACATCCCCAGCCGGTAGATGGCGTGGCCGCCCACATCGGGAATCCGCCATTTTATCTGATTATCTCCGTCGTTAAGCTGGAAGGCGCTGCTGGATAAGGTCTCCAGCTCATCTTTCTCATTAAAGTACTCGATGAAAAAGGTAAAGGCCGGGCTTACCGCTCCCGCCGCTATAACGGCCTTCACTTCCTGGCCGCTGTACAGGGAAGGGGAACAGAGCACGTCAAAGTAGCTGGTCCCTTCCTTTCCCTTCGGCTGAAGGTCAATAAAGGTATCGATACTGGCAGTCGCATGTACTCCAGGCCCTAAGCCGCGGTAAGAAAGGCGGCATCCATACTCTTTTGTCTCCTCATTACCATTCTGCGGATCGCAGTGCCAGGGACTTTCCACCAGATTATCGATTCCGCACAGTACCTGTTCTTCCGTATTCTTATCGTAAGGAACAATCCCCTGAACGGCGCCCGGATATTCGAAGGCCAGACGCTCCTCCGGGAAATCAACCGGCTCATATTCCAGACGGCAGGCCGCCTTTAAGATTTTCCTGGTCTCCTGCACCGCATCTGAAATGCAGGAGCCTCCGTCGCTGGTGACCACATACAACCGGTCCGCCACAGCCTTTCTCAAATCCGTGCTCGTGCGAAAACCATCGAGGCCCAGCCGAATTCCATTCAGACAGCCGACATTGCCGGAATTGCAGTCCGTATCCCAGCCGGAACTGCAGGCAATCATACACGCTTTGTTAAAATCGTCGCCGCCCATGATAAATGCCATCAAAAGAGTCAGGTGGTTTGTCACCATCGGACAGTTACCAGGATACTTCTCATATCCATGGTGATCTGCGATCCACTGTCTCACTTCCCTCCAGTCAGACGCCTTGGCACACTGTTCCCTGACCGCTCCGACCAGTCGGATAAATTCAGGATTTTCTATGTAGGCAAGCCCCGCATCCAGCAGCCTGTCGATATCCTTCTCCACAAAGGCCAGCGACTCCATAACAGCCAGATAAACCGCTGCGTCGATGGCGATTCCGTCGTGGCTGACGCCAGCCGCTTCCCTGGCCATCTTAGCCGCCCGCTCCGGATTGCCCGGATTTGCCATGGCCCATGTGTCGATAAAAATCTCCGAGCCGATCTGTTCCGCCATGCTCCGCCCGTTTAACTCGATGGAACCGCTCTTCGGAGCCCTGATTCCATTTTTAAGGCGCAGATACACGGTGTGCTCCGTGCTTCTCGAGAGGCCGCCCCACCAGAGGATGGTCTCATTCTCAATAATATAGTTTAACCAGCTGTCCCCGATCTGCTCCGCCCGGATATCCGGATCGAACTTGTTGTCCTCCAGACTCCTAAAGAACGCGAAGGTTCCCGAGATATCGTCGTCCGGAACGATGAGGGGCGCGCCCGTCCTGTGATTTTTATAGTAGTTGATTTCACCGAAGGTATCCCGGATGGCCTCATAGGTCCAGCCCTCTACCGGACGTCCCAGGTAAACACCGATGATCTTTCCCAGTACACCGGCGTAGATGTCATTTTTGAAACGAGCTATGTTTTTCATGTTGAATTCCTCCATTTATATCTGAGAGTGCTCTTAATTTTCTCTCTGTCTTTCTGCCCGCATGGGCGCACCTAGCCTTTCACAGCTCCGCTCACCATGCCGTCTACAAAGTATCTCTGAGCGCAAAGGAAGAAGACGACGATCGGCGCGATCAGGATTACCGAGGATGCCATCAGAATCGACATGTTGGATCCGTAGCTTCCGTTCATAGACAGAAATCCTAAAGTAGCGGTAAAGTTCTTTTCCCCCTGTAAGAAGGTACTGGATACAAGATATTCATTCCAGGACTGAAGGCCGATCAGAATTCCAACCGTGATTAACCCCGGCGAAACCACCGGACGCATCACATGCCAGATCACCTGTCCTGTGTTGGCCCCGTCAATTCTGGCCGCGTCCTCCAGTTCCTTCGGCACATTTAAGAAAAATGTTCTCATCAGAAATACCGACAGCGGCATAAACATAGCCGACAGAATCAGACTGGTTGCCGGAATATTTCCAATCAGGTTAAGCTTTGCAAAAGCATAATACAGCGGGAATAAGAACAACTGAATCGGAACAGTCATCGCCATCATAAAGTAGGTGAGTATGATGCCGCTCCCCTTGATCCGGTAACCCGACAGCACATAGCCCGCCAGAGTGGAGCAGACCAGAATGATGAGAATCGTACAGCCGCTCAGCTTGATACTGTTGATAAACCCATGGGCAAATTTACCTGTCGTCCACGCCTGGATAAAATTCTCCAGATGAAGCACTTTGGGAATCGACAATGGATTCCTTACGATTTCAGCATTTGTCTTAAATGCGTTGATGACTACCAGCGCAATCGGAAGCAGGCAGATAAGCAAAAGCAGAATCAATACAAAATGAATCAGCACATTGATCCATATTCTTTTCTTTTTCGAAGAAACTCCCATATTCTCCTCCTAATCCATGTTTTCTTTGCGGCTCATTCGCGTATAAATCAGAGAAGCAATCAACCCAAAGAAACTCATAAAGAGACCAACCGCGGCCGCCTTGCCTACCTTCATCTCACTGAATGCAAAGGAGTAGGCGTATGTACCAAGTACCTCTGTCGAATGTGCCGGACCTCCGCCGGTCAGCAGCTTGACGTAATCAAATGCAAGGAAGGAACCAATGACTATCATGACAAACATCAGATTTACCGTGGACTTAATATTCGGCAGATAAATGTAGCGGAATAACTGCCAGCCATTACAGCCATCGATCCTGGCCGCCTCCACCTGATCGGTCGGTGTCTGTCGTAATGCCGCCAGATAAATAACGGTTAAATAACTCCAGTAATGCCAGATATCGACGCCTGCACAGGCAAATATCGCACTTTTCATGCTGGCAAGAGGCGATCCTAAGTCGATTCCGAAACTCTTTAAAAATGAAACAACACCAACAACCGGGCTGAAAATCACGTTCAGCCACAGCATGGCGTTTACCGCCGGAGCCAGAACGTAAGGAATTAAAAATGCCACCTGATAGATACTTCTTGTCTTCGATCTCGATAAGAGAAGCATCGCGGCCAGCATACCGATACACACCGGAATCGTGATGAACATAATGGTCCAGATTAAGTTATTGCGGATTGCCAGAAAGAAAATCCTGTCGTGAAACAATTCTTTAAAATTCTGCAGCCCTATAAAATTAAAATTCTGCGAAATACCGTTATAATCCGTAAAGGAATAGACGATGGTCATGATTCCCGGGAGCAGGATAACGGACACGCTGATGAGCAGCGCCGGAGCAATCAAAAGATAATTCCAGTTTATCTTTTTACTCTTCATTGGAAACCTCCTCTTCATTGGAGAAAAATGACCGGTATGCTGTTTCCTTCCTGCATACCGGCCATCTCCCTTCTTCCCTTTTTAAGTTGCCTGTGCTGTGCTGATATCAGTTCATTGCCGGTTCCGGAATCGGAGGTACAAGGCCCTTTGCGAGCGCTTCCGCAAAATCCTTGTCTATCTTATCCAGATATTCGGATACCGGTACCGTATCGTACCAGACATCCTCAATGTTCACCATACTCTGCTGTGTGGAAGCCGGGAAAAATACATTGTCATAATATCCGAAATTTCCTTTATCCACAGCAGCTGAAATATTTTTTACAACGTCAACAAAGGACTGTGATAAATATCCCATCTTGCTGGTGTCAATGGTGGTTAAATCTTTCAGCGGAGTTCCCCAGTATCCCGGCCATGCGGTTGTCATCTCCTGCATGAATTCCGGCTGGAACATCATATCAATAATCTTAGCCGCCTCGTCCTTATGCTCCTGGCTTACATTGGCATTAATGGACAGTGTACAGGAAGCACCCAGAGTATACGTTTCATTGGGAACCGTCTCTGTGGAAGGGAATGGGATAAACGCAATGTTTTCTGTCTTATCTCCGGTAAAGAAAGACGCTGCCCACTGGAATGCGATTGACGGCCCAATAAAGAACGGAGCTTTTTCATCAGATAAAAGCTGCAGGGATTCACTGAAATTCAGGTTTACATAATCATCACCTGCAAGATATCCTTTATCCCACCATTCCTTTGACTTTTCGATCGCTGCGGTGACATTCGGATTGTTCCATTTTTCTTCTCCGGTCAGACATTTGTACATGGTCTCCGGTCCTGCTACATGAGTTAAAAATACGGAAGCATAGTTTTCATTCACTGGTTTCCAGCCCTTGTTTCCCGTAACAGATGCGTACAATCCCTTAGTGAGGGCGTCATCCATAATCTTCTCCATATCTTCGATCGTCTTCGGAACTTCCCAGCCGTTATCAGCCAGTACCTTCTTATTATAAAAGACTCCCATCGTGCTGACACCGCTGATTAAACTGTACAGTTTACCGTTCACGGTTCCAGATTCATAGAACGGCTTCAGGATCCGGTCACTCCACCCGTACTGTTCGGAATAGGTATCCAGCGGCTCCAGTTTTCCTGCCTCTACAAGCGGCATAACGAAAGATGGACCGGAACCATATACGATATCGGGTCCCTGATTTGCTGCCAGTGCAGTTGACATATCCGTATCAACCGATGGTCTGAATTCGATAGCGAGCTTATACTTATCCTGAGAGCTGTTATACTTATCTGCCAGGATTCGCTGCATCGCTTCCTGTGCGTACGGCTCTGCCCCCCAGAACCACAAAGTGATCTCTTCACGTCCCTTTAAATCCTGGCTTGCTGTTGTCGTCTCAGCCGCCGCCGTCTCACCCGCTGCTGCCGTAGTTCCTGCCGCATCGCTCTCCGGCGTGCTGGTTGTGGATATGCTGCACCCTGACAAAAGAGTTCCAACCATGGCAACTGATAAAGCTGCTGCAAAAAATCTTTTTTTCATTTACTTTTCTCTCCTTTTTCACTGAAATTTTCACGGTACCTTTAAGCGCTTGATAAATTTGTGATAAATATTTCTGTAATTTCATTATATCATTTTATCTACTTTTGTCAATACGAAAAATGAATTCAGAATTTTCATTTTCTCCCTGTATTTTAATGGTGATTTATTCTTATTTATCAGTCATTTTAACATATTTTTTGTACATAAAATCCAAATTTACGCAGATAAACAGGAGTTAAACTGATTCTTCTATTTTTTCCTGTTTTATTTATTCAAATTCACCGTTGAAAAAATGCAAAAAAATAAAGGCAGGAAACGAATCAATATTCTTCGTTTCCTGCCTTTGCAATATGTGGTATTTAACTTTTATTTAGCCTTTATTTAGCTTTTATTTATCCGTTATTTATCTATCAATCGACTTTTCCTTGCTGCTTATTGCGAATTACGGCGTTTCATCTTTTTTCACTGTGTCTTACCGCATTTCACTGCGCTTTGCTGAGCTCTGATTCATCTCTCCCACCGAATCACGCTCCACCACAAACGGCGTGAAATAATAGTTTCTGGCCGGTTCCGGTTCATCGGCGGCCGGCTCCTCGATTCTTCGCAGCAATACTTCAACTGCCTTGGAGGCCATCGTATCGGTATTCTGGTCCACACTCGTCAGCGGCACGTCCATAAGGCCGCACAGCTCCGTATTGTCATAGCCGATCACCGATAAATCACCGGGTATGCAAAGGTGATGCCCCTTTGCAAAGAGATACACGCCATAGGCCATCAGATCATTGCCTGCAACCACCGCGGTAACGCCTTTTCCCCACAGGAGCTCCATTCCGGCCCGTCCTGACTCTATATCGTAATTCCCGTAATAGACAAGATCTTTATCAAATGGAATCTTCGCCGCGGCCAGTGCTTCGCGGTATCCCTCCACACGCTTTCTGGAGGTGTAGACATTCGCCTCGCCTACGAGGCAGCCGATTCCGGTATGGCCGTGCTTAATCAAATATTCCGTGGCAATCCGCCCGCCGTGTTTGTTGTCCGCCGTCACAAAATCACAGAACACCGCATACGCCGCCCGATCCAGCAGCACCATGGGAACTCCGCTCTTCTGCAGCGATTTTAGCAGCTTCACATTTTCTTTATCCATCGTTCTGGGTGGTATGATGATGATCCCATCCACGTTCTTGGCCATCAGCCCTTCCACCGCCATATAGAAGCACTGGATATCGTCATTAGTGTAACACTGAAAGACTGTGTATTCCTGGTAAAACGCATGTCTCGACGTTTCCTCCGCCAGCCTGTGATAAAAAGAGCTCATCACGTCCGGCACCACCATGCCGAGCGTCTTCACCTTCTTAAACTCTGAAAAATCTATTTCCGATTCCTTCTGAAACTGCATTTCTCTGGCGACCCGAAGAATATGCTCCTTCGTGTCCTCCGCAATTCTGGAAGGGCGGTTATTTAAAACCAGTGACACCGTGGTGGGCGATACCCCTGCCGCTTTTGCAATGTCTTTTACTTTTACTTTCAATGTTATCCCTCCCAATGGTTAGTTGATAAATATATTTATCAATAATATATAATATTTATCAGATGACGTCAACTGTTTTCTTCTTTTCTCATGATTCTTTACATGCAAAATGAAAATATCCGGTAAATCCCTGCAACAGGAGATTTACCGGATACCAAAACAGCATGTCAGCCCCTGCTTACATACCACTCTCTGCCATACAGTTTTCTTCTCTGTAGCGCACCAGCCGGGCTGCCATCAGCTTATCGGCAAGACCATCGAAGGATATGTTATTTATTTCCTCAATTCTTTGCACCACCTCCCGTGTAATACCCTCTCCCTCATTAAAAGCGCCGCATATCCCGCAAGCAATAGCTGCAATCGTATCTGTATCTCCTCCTGCTCGTACCACATATTCCGCACATTTCTGCAGATCAGCTTTTGCCAGACAGACAAAAGAAATAGCAGCCGTTACGCTCTCCTCTACAGGAAGTCCGGTTCCGATAATATCTGCAATAAAATCTATAACCTCATCCTCCGTATGTTTTTTCATATACTCTTGGCAGAGTTCCAGTCTGGCGCTGACAGAGGGGGCTCCAATCTGATTTCCAAATACGCGGCCTCTCTCAGCCGCCTTTCGGGCAAAGCCAAGCATTTCCTCAAGCTTTTTGTCAGCAGACTGTCCCCCTTTTTCCGTCTTTTCGCATTCTCGTGTGCTCCTGATATTTGCCGCATAACAAACTGCAGCAGCCACTGCACAGGCTCCGCTGATGGCAGGTGATGTATTGTGGGTCGGCAGGCAGAGCCTCCTGACATCTTCGATTAAGTCGTCCAGATCTTTCACCTCATGAAGCAGTCCAATCGGAAGAATCTTCATCGCCGCTCCATTGGTAGTCCCTGTCACCCCAGTTTCTTCCATCGGAACACCAGCGGCAATTTTCTCCATCGCCTTAGCCGTGCTCGGTCCGATTACCGTATTACTCTTTGAGGATGTCTCCGCCCATGCTTTCAATAACTCCATGAATTTTCCAGGATCCACTTGTCCGCCACTGCCGCTCAGCATATCTATAACAAGAATCGTATTTATTGTATCATCCGTTACTTCGCAGGCTTTAAGCCCCTTGGATATAAAATTATTATCATCCCCCGGCAAATGTTCCCGAATTCTTCCGTACTCTGCAGCAATTTTTTCCCGGCTCCACATCTCCACTGGCATCCCAAACGAATCACCATAGGCTATTCCAACGAGGGCGCCACGAATTCGTTTCCACAGTTCTTCCTTCGCTTCCACAGCCTTCACCTCCGCTAAAAGTGTTTCATCCTTTACGCTCTGTCACAGATATTGACCTACCATCTCCAGATCAGGTGAAAATCTTGCTCCAAGGCCGCTGCACGTATGTGCAGCACAAGATGTGGCAAAACGCATGGAGGACAGCAGATCTTTCCCTTTGATGCAGTAAGAATAGATGAAGCCTCCCATGTAGGAATCGCCCGCTCCCGTAGTATCAATCACATTCACCTTTTTACATGGGACCTCATACTTCGTTCCATCCCGGTCATAAGCGGCCGAACCGCCGCTACCCAGAGTAAAGAGCAGAACTGCATCTGTATAATTTCTTAAATATCCGCAACACTCATCCAGGTTTTCAGTTCCTGTCAGATCAAAGACCCCCTGCCTGCACGGAGCAAAGACATCGACTTCCCTGATACAGGCAAGAAGTTCTTCTTTCGATACTCCCAGACCATTCATCGTTGCCAAGCCCACCTGCATATTGAAAACCGTTTCAATTCCTCGATTTCTGGCAGCCGTAATTGCCTTCATTGCCGGTTTTCCAGGGCAGAGATCTGTATAGAATACCTTCGCTTTCTCTACATAAAGCTTTTTCATATCATCAAATTCCAATTTTTCGAAGGTATCTCCCATGTTTAGCATAATGAATTTGTCACCATTCTGATCAATAACAATATCCGTGTGAAGTGTCACACCCTTATCAAACACCTCCATGCACGAAGTATCTACGCCTTCTGCTTTCAGATTATTCAGGATATCAAGCCCATACCGATCCTTCGACAAGGCCGCAATATAACCGCATTCCGCCCCTAGCCTTGCCAGTTGTACAATCACATTGCTTCCGCTCCCCCCTGGCTGATATGAAGTATTCTTAACCATGCAGAAGCCGTCTTTTTGCGGGAGCATATCCACCTGCATAAGAACGTCCATCGCAATCGTTCCAAGTCCACAAACTTCCATAGAAAACCGTCCTTTCCGTCAATAAATGCCTCCCTATTTCACTCGAATTCCACTGCAGCTCATATGACTTCCTTCCAATACAGCCAGGCCGATCCCGCCGTGTAAATATGCTTCCCCATCGTCTGCCCAGGTGATTGTCTCTCCATCGATCCCGGCAGTAATCACATTCCCAGCAACATTAACGGTAATCTTATACTCTTTGCCGTACTCCCAGTCAAACAGCATAGATGCCATCGCCTTATATCCATTTAAATTTTTAAACACGGTTAATCTGCCTGCCGCATCGAATCCTACACCGTACGATCTCATTGCCCCCTGGCTTCTGACAATCACCATATGATGAGTCCCAGTCATCGGTGTTATGGTAAATTCGGCCGTATAATCAGTCCAATCATACCTTCCAGTACTGATCTCGCCAAAATCACCGCATGCAATGTGGACTTGTCCATTTGCGAGATACGTATTGCCTTTCAGTTTTGTAAACTGGCTGATCTCTCTGTGCACCGTGCCAGGCCAGTATTCTTCTTCCTCCTTTGCGAAATCCACCCTGTAATCCGCTGCGCCGTCAGCATAGAGATCATCAACAAATCCAACAAAATCAAAATATTCCATATGCTTACCTTCAATATGAAAGCACATGCCCATCTCGCCAATTAATGCATCCATATTTCCCGGAATCTCAAACGTCAGTTCTTTCCACTGTCCTTTTACCAGTTCTTTAATCTCTCCCTCATATACTTTTCCTGTATGAATGTCTCTCACATACAGGCCCGCTCTCGCTTTGGGCCCGTATTCCGGAATGCATACACTTCCATGAAGAATCTGGCCTGGATAAACAAGCGGTGAGAAGCAGGGATCATAGCGGCTGTCCGAAAAGTCTTCCGGCCTGTAATAAGTCTGCTTATAAACGTAGACGTTTTCTCCAGGTTCCATAGTTCTGGCCAGGAACTTCAAGGAACGTTCCCCTGTATATGCCGTCTCATTCGTATTCATAATAGAAAGTTCTCTGTTTTCAGAGGCCTTTCTGTCGTTCGTTTCGATTCTCAGTCTCATTGCATGGGTGGAACCAGGATACTCAAAGTGGCAGCTGTCAATCCTCGATTTCGTGATTGTCTTCCACAGTTCTGGAAGCTCTGTACCCTCCAGTTCACTGGCCAGCTTCACAATGTAGGACGCCCCATAAGGGATATCCATAATATTTAACGAGCCCACTACACTGGAGCAAATGAGCAGATCATTGATCGGTTTTCTCCATTTATCATAAGAAATGCCTTCCAGCCCACAGATTACTCCCATAATCGTCGCTACATTTCCCACGTTGCAGTCTGTATCCCAACCGCAAAGATTGCAGATCTCCAGCGTACGGTCAAATTCACCATTTCCATACAGGAGAGCCAGAATCATCACCGCAACATTGGGAATAATATGACAGTTTCCAGGATATTTGTCATAACCATAATTATCATGTATAAAATGATAGCACGCTCTCCAGTCATCCGGATGGCCCGCATGATACTCCATTACAATTCGTACCACGTTTGCATACTCGCAATTCTCCGGAATATAGCTCAAACCTTTTTCTATAATTTTAACAATATCTTTTTCGTCGAACGCACAGCTAATACAGGCAGCTACAAAGATACCGCCATACACGCCGTTACCACCATGGGTTACGCTGGCAGCTTCCCTTGCCATCACAGCGGCTTTATCTGGATTTCCCGGATTTACAAGGCCCCATGTATCAATAAAAATCTGACCGCCAATCTGTTCCGCCATCGTGCTTCCATTCTGTTCGATACTCCCGCTTCTCGGCGCAGAAATGCCATTTCTCAAGTTTAAATAAGCAGTATGCTCCGTTGATATACCAAATCCGCCCCACCAGAAAAATCCATGTTCAAAAGGGGCATAATTCAGCAGAGCTTCCGCCACATCCTGAGATTTCACATGATATCCTTTTTTGCTGTCTTCCACTGAGCGCAGGAAGAACAAAGGACCATTGCTGTCGTCATCTGCTGCAAAATTAATATAATCCGCCGGATAATGTTCCAGCCTCTCGCCAAAGATATTTTTAATTTTATCATAAGTCCAGCCTTCAACAGGCGCTCCGAACCGGATGCCGATTATCTTTGCCAGCCATCCCGCGTATATCTTTTCTATATATTCCGTCTTCATATAGTTTCCCTTTCTGCTACCCTTTCACACTTCCGCTCGTCATACCTTCAATAAATTTACGGCTGAACAGCAGATACAGTATAATAACAGGTGCAATCGTGATAACACTAGCCGTATAAATCTTGGCCATATCGCTGCCATACTCACCAGTAAATTTGACAAACCGGGTAGCAACCGGTTTGATAATCTCTGTAGTAACAAACGTATTTGACCAGAGGTACTCGTTCCACACATTCACAAATACAAGAATAGCCACAGTTAAAAACATCGGTTTTGCAATAGGCAGTGTAATTTTCATAAAGCTGTCCAGTTCATTGCAACCATCGATCTTCGCTGCCTCCTCCAATTCTCTGGGAATTCCCGCCAGAAACGTCTTTAAAAGCAACATATTAAACGGTATCTGCATTGCAATGTATACCAGCATCAGCCCTACTCTGGTATCGATCAGATGAAGTTTGTTAAAGATAAAGTAATCTGGTACGATATAGAGGAATCCAGGCAGAGAGATTGCCACGAAGAAATAAGCATTAAAAAATCCTCTTCCCTTGTATTCCAGCTTGCTGATAGAATAAGCCCCCAAACCGGCCACTGCCAAAACCACGACAATTACCACTGCCGCTATCAGCAGGCTGTTAATATATGCCTGTCCGTAACCGCCGATCTGCCATGTCTCAGGATAGTTGTTAAATACCCACTGTTTCGGCAGCCCTAATGGCATCGTCTTTACCTCCCGATCCGATCGGAAGGAGTTTATGAATACCTGAAGCAGTGGCACAAGAGCAAACAGCAGCATCCCAAATAAAAATACATATTTAACGATATACCAGATACTGATTTTCTTTTTCTTATCCATTCTCAATCCCTCCCTTCTCGCTGATCACCTTCTGCACAAAATACAGTATGATACAGATACCGCACTGAATTACGCAGAGTGCATTGGCATAACCCGCCCGATACTTTGTAAATGCATTCTTATAAATATACGTCGACATAATCTCTGTCGCATTGGCCGGACCGCCGTTCGTCATAATGTAAACGTAATCGAATGTCAGGAAGGACCACATGATCGTCATAATGAGAACAAAAGCAATTGTAGGTCTGATTCCCGGGATAGACACGTGCAAAAGCTCCTGAAACCGGTTTGCTCCATCCACTCTGGCAGCTTCATAAAGTTCGGAATCAACCTGCTGTAGTGCTCCCAAAAATAACACCATGATAAATCCCCACCAATGCCAGTTATCAACAAACGCAACCGAATACAGGGCGATCTTGGGATTTCCAAGCCAAAGTGTTTTCGCCAGGCCATCCCAGCCAAGTTTTGCAAATACCTGATTAAACCCATAATACGGGTTCATATAGGCAGTCCAGATTTTACCTGCAACCGCCGCCGATATGACATAAGGGATAAAAAATGTTGTACGAAAAATCATCTGCCCCCGGTTTAATTGGCTTACAATAATTGCTACAACAAACCCAAGAATGAGCGGTACTGTAATAAATACCAGCAGCCATTCAATGTTATGTAAGATTGCCTGTTTCACCATAGGATCCGCTGCAATCTCTTTAAAATTATCCAGGCCTATGAATTTAGCAGCGCCCAAACCGTTCCATTCATACAGTGACATAACCAGTGTGCTTAACGACGGCAGGGTAACAAGCGCAAGATGGATTGCAAAGGCCGGAAGTATAAAAAGATATGGTGTCAAATGTATTTTCTTGTTTTTCACGTATTCACCTTCCTGATAAAACACGGATGAGTGTGCGTTTCATGGGAATCCCCTTAATATTGAAACATCACTCATCCGTGTCCGATTTATTTATGATTCAGCTTTCTGCAAGTTTTTTTAATTATTCAGGAAGCACCGGAGCTGTACCACTTGCCAGCGCAGCATCGAGATATTCCTGAGATTTATTCATAAAATCGTCCACGCTGAGTACCCCTAAGAACATAGAATCCACATTTTCATTCATATAGACTCTCATGTCAGACGGATAGAATGTCCAAGAGCAGAAACCAATCTGGTTGTTCGTTTGTGCATCCATAAGCAGCTGGTACTGGTCAAACATCTTCGGGTCCATACCCTCAAGTTTGGATATGTCGAAATCCTTTAAAGGATATGGCTGATACCCTGCTTCATTAATCGATGCATAGTGACGGTCCATACTTGTAAATAAGTAATTTAATACTTCCGCTGCCAGATCCGGATTTTTAGAGTTAGCATTAATGGAATACCCACCGCCTGTCGCAAACGGAAGTATGCTTCCGATCTCCGGATCTTTCGGCATCATCTCAGAATCCCAGTTACAGTCTGGATATGTCGTATTCAGCTGGTTTGAAGCCCATGTTCCATTTATCATCATTGCGGCTCTGCCTTCTGCAAAGAAAGCCATCATGTCTTCGTTCGTAATAGACTGAGAAGCGTTGTCTCCGAGCCAGCCTTCTGTCCACCAGTCAACCATGGTCTGAATTGATGCAGTCAGCTTCGGGTCTGTGAATTTGCCTTCTCCTGTCAAGGCCTTACGAAGAACATCCGGTCCAGCGTAACAGCTGGTAAATGTTGAATACAGCCAGTCAACTGCGCCCTGATAATTGGAGTTTCCAAATGACAGTGGTATAATCCCTTTGTCCTTAATTTCCTTCATCAGGGTGATCAGCTCATCTTTTGTTTCCGGCTTTTTCCAGCCATTCTCTTCCATGACGTCCATATTGTAATAAATCACCATGCCCTCAAAGCTTGTCGGCAGTGAAAACAGTTTTTCATTATAGAAACAGCTGTCATAGGCCCAGCCATAAAACATATCCTGCCAGCCATATTTTGCCGCATAATCATCAAGCGCCAGAACACGTTCCGCTTTCGCGAATTCAGCGACATCGGTTGGGCCATCCAGGTCCAGAATATCAGGGCCGCCACCGCCGGCAACCTCCACCTGCAGACTTTGACGGTCATTATACATCTTGATCTCAATATCCACATCCGGAAATGCTTCCTGCAGTGGACCATCTATATATTTCTCTCTTACCGCCACCTGCGCCGCATCAGCCAAATACGTGGAAATAACCAGTTTTTCTCTTTTTCCCTCACCCTTTGCTGCCTCAGTTTTCTCTGCTGTTGTTGATTCTCCTGCCGCCTGTTTTTCTGTTGTCGCCGTCTCAGACGCTTTTGGGCCCGAGCAGGCGGTCAGTGACAGCAGGCTCCACGCCGTCAAAGTTAATGCCAGTATCCTCTTTGTTTTCTTCATCATCTTCTTCTCCCTTCTCTTTCTTAAAATATATTTCACATAATCACCGCCACTTCTTCTCGTATTGGAAGTGATTCCTGCGCCCCTTTCCGGGTTACTGCAATTGAAGAAGCTATATTGGCAAATAGTATTGCCTCTGCCTCGCTCTGCCCCTCCGCCAGTGCTGCAACCATAGCTCCATTAAAGCAGTCTCCTGCAGCCGTCGTGTCCACTGACACCACTTTTCTTGCCGGATAAAATGTCTCGCCATACCGGTTAACCAGCAAAGCTCCTCTGTCTCCCAGAGTTGCAATTACATTGCTCACTCCGCGGCTAAGCAGTTTTTCAGCCCCCTCCCTGATATCGTCTTTACTTTTACCATTCAATGCGATAATTTCCGTCTCATTGGGGGTAAGGTAATCCACCAGCGAAAGAATTTCTTCTGGTATTTCGTCCGGTGCCGGCGCTGGATTTAAGATCACCATCTTCCCCAGCTCTTTTGCCCGTTTCACCGAATACCAGACCGCTTCATAAGGAATTTCCATCTGAAGTACCACATAATCGCACCAATGAAATTGTTCATCCTGCTCTTTTAAATACTCAATATCACAAGCCATATTTGCGCCCGGAATTACAACAATACTATTGTCACCGTTATCATCTACATAAATTACCGCAGTTCCTGTCGGCAGATCCCGGCTTTCTTTTATGTAATCAGTCTCTACACCGGACTCTGACAGGCTCTTTACCAGCTTTTGTCCGAATTCATCCTGTCCAACACACCCCAGCATCCGGACTCTCCCTCCCAGCTTTCCAGCTGCGCACGCCTGATTGGCCCCCTTTCCTCCAGCTTTATAAGCGATTCCTCTTCCCAAAATCGTTTCGCCGGTCACAGGCATCTTAGCCAGGTCAATGGACAGGTCCATGTTCAGGCTTCCAATTACCAATATGCCCTTCTTCATCATTACCTCCGTTTGATATTATGTATAGGAAAATTTTTTTTTAAATAATTTTCATAGTTATATATTATCATATTTTTTCCACTTGCCAATATGTTTTAGCATTAATATCAACAAAAATGTTTTTAGAAATTGTTTTTTATATATTATCTACAATATGTTTTTTTATTTCAATTGACAAAGATTCCCATCTATACCATAATAGACTTAACATATATATAGGGAGAATCCATATGACCATTAAAGAGATCGCTCAACTTGCAGGCGTTTCCATCTCTACCGTATCAAAAATTGTTAACGGCAAAGATGCCAACATTAATACAGAAACAAGAAACCGTGTACTTAAAATAGTAAAGGAATACAATTACACCCCCTATGGCACTGTAAAGAATACTTCAGATGCCAGAACTTTTATCCTGGGAGTGCTTTTAAAATCCGCAGTTAAAACAAACCGTTTTATAAACGGGGCCGTATCCACCGCCCAGAATAATGGTTACAGTGTATTGCTCTACGACAGCAAAGACAGCCCTGAAAGTGAATTAAAAAATATAACTTCACTTTGCAAGAATAATGTTGATGGCGTAATCTGGGAACCGGTATGCAATAAAAGCCTGGAATACGAACGTTACTTTGCAGAGAACAATATTGAGGTCTGCCGCATCAGCGCTCCGGCCGAGCCTTCCTCTTTTTTTATTGATTTTTCTGCCATGGGCTATGCGGCTACAGAATTTTTGCTGCAATACGGGCATACAAAAATAGCCTGTCTGACCAAACACAGCAGTATGCGATCCGCTATGGTTTTTGAGGGATTCAAGAAATGCCTTTTTGACCATAGCATTCCATATAGTGACTCAATGAGACTTTCTGTCGAAACGGATGACTGGTGCGACGGTATTCTGTCACACACTCCCACAGGCATTGTCAGTACTCATTATGCCTCCTCCCTGATTCTGATGGATCATTTATCGAGGCGCCAATTTCATGTACCACAGGATCTATCCCTTGTCAGTCTGCGTGACGATGCAAGGGAAAATATAGCATTCCCCTGCATTTCCAGCATCAAGATTCCATACTACGAATTTGGAGCATTTGTCTGTAAACGTCTGATTGAAAAATGTGAAAAAAAAGGAGGGGGATCCGATAGTTTCCAGGCCGAATATGTTTTAGAGAATACAAAAAGCCTGGACCTTCCTTTTTCATCTCATGCCCGAAAGATTATCGTGGTTGGCAGTATCAATATCGATATTACGCTGAATGTGGATGAACTGCCCCAGCCGGGGCGCACCGTAGGTACCAGTAAACACTCGGTCATCCCCGGTGGTAAGGGTGCCAATCAGGCGGTTGGTGTCGCAAGGCTTGGCAGTGAAGCAGTACTGATCGGGAAGGTGGGAAGTGACTACGATTCGATCCTCGTCTACACCTGTATGGAAGAAAACCACGTAGATATTCAGGGCTTAAAGCGGGTTCCCAATGAGGAGACAGGAAAAGCCTATATTCATGTACAAAACGACGGCGAAAGTATGATTACGCTTTTATCTGGCGCCAATAAAAAACTGTGTCCCGATGATATCACTCCATATGAGAAAGTATTTGAGACAGCCGGATATTGTCTGCTTCAGACAGAAGTTCCGGAAGAGGCTGTGGAGGCAGCTGCCAGGATATCAAAAAAATACGGCGTACTCAACATCCTGAAACCGGCTGCAATGAACCGGATCAGTCCCTCACTCATGGCGTTGATTGATATCTTTGTACCCAACCGAAAAGAAGCCGAGCTTCTTTGTCCCGAAATTTCTGATATAGAGGAGAAAGCAGAGGAATTTATCCGGAGAGGAGCAAAAACGGTTATCATTACACTGGGACATTCCGGGTGCTTTGTCAAAAGCCGCGATTTTACCGGCTATATTCCGGCAGCTCCCTTTACCCCTGTGGATACCACCGGTGCGGCAGATGCCTTTATTGCAGCTCTGGCTGTCTATCTCTCTGCAGGCCACTCCATAGAAAAGGCCGCAAAAATAGCGACCTATGCCGCCGGGTTCTGTGTACTGAGGCAGGGAGTCATCCCTTCACTAATTGATAAAAATTCATTGGAGACTTATATAAAGCGAGTAGAATCAGACATTCTATAGGATATTTATTCCGAAAAACACAAAACAGGAACGGACAGGGGGCATATCAATATTTACCGCCTGTCCGTTCCTGTTATATTTTCTCCGGTCAATCGTCTATTACTTCATACGTCTCCGCAATCCGCCTCTCATCCCCCACGATATCAAGCGGTTCCATCGGCCTGCGCACATTCCTATACGCCGCCATAGTAAGATCCTGGGCGCAGTTTCCCGGTGTCAGAGCCATGATATACTCTTTCAGCACCTCATAGAATTCCGGCGTCAAATACCCCTGTTTTACCACGGTAATCCGGTAATCATATGCGCTCAGTCCGTACGAATTCAGCACGGCCTCCGAGGTGATCGGTCCGCGTTCGGCCAGGATCAGCACGGTCACCGCATCTGTTTTCACGACTGCAGCCGTTGCTTTTCCGCCCTGCCGGAATACCTCCACCAGCTCGGCGTCCGTAAGCACCGTTCTCACGCTTCCCGCCGGATCGATCGTGCCGCCCAGGCTTATATCAAACCGGTCCCCCTTCTCCTTTGCGGCGCAGAACGCCACAGCGGGGCCGTCGATAAAATGGGCGACGAGAACACCTTTAATCCCCTGTTTCAGGATCATATCCAGCATATACGCGTTATCCCCCGCCGCACCAGCCGTCACATTATCCGCCGAATCCGAGAGAAAGGCCGGATAATGGCCGCACCGGTCCAGCGTGAGAAGCGCCTTAAGCGGCTCCATGGCCGTCCCCTGGAACTTGAATTCCGCCCTCCGCTCCCAGATTCTTCTGCCCAGTTCCACAGCGGCCTTCACTCCCGGGCGCTTATCCCCCACTCCCGAGATCACGATGGAGGAGCCGCCCTGCGCGCAGTCCACCCATGGCATTCCGGCGAAATACGAGGAACACCAGACACCCGGAACGCGCTCTAAATCCGCCACCATGGAGATCACTTCTTTTCCGAATCCGGATTCCGTCATCATGTTTTCTCCCGGCATCATAAAGGGCAGACGGACTAACTCCGTCCAGGGCTCTTTTCCTTCCTCGATTGCCTTTATCAGAAGCTTTGCGGCCCGTATGCTGGTCTCCGCAATGTCGATGTGAGGCGCGGTACGGTATCCGTAGATGATATTCGACAGCCTTGCGAGAGTATAGGTATTATTGGCATGAAGGTCCAGCGCCAGGGCGATCGGAACCCTGGGGCCCACCCGTTCCCGCAGCATGCTGATCAGAAACGCGTCCCCGCTCCCGATAAACTCCACCTCCAGCGCCCCATGGGACGGGAAAAGGATGCCGCTCAGCGAACCATCCAGCGGAAGCCGCTCCAGGATCTCCCCCACCATCCTGCGATAGTCCTCCAGCTTTAAAATCCCCCCCGGCCAGGCACTGGCACAGAGCCCGGGAATCACCTCATAACCGGCGTCCTCCAGTTCTTTGACGCCAGGCGTCTGAGACGTCAGTTCCTCCCCCTTCAAATACGTCAAAAAATCTTTTTGCTCTGACATGAGCGGAGAAAAGGAGTTGCTCTCCTGATAAATACCTGCCACGAATATTTTCTTTTTCATCTTACTATTATTCCTTTGCAATTTGTTTCATTTCGTTTATAATTAAATATACTTTTACAGGGAGGGAAATCATGGGAAACGATAAAACTTACAACAAACCTGTCTATAACGAACTGATCCGGGTTTCCAACTTATATTATTCCAACTGCAGCCTGTCTGACCTTCTGGACTATCTCGCAGGTGTCTCGGGATTTACGTTCATTCTGACCGACGCCGGCTTTCATCCGACAGCCGCCAGACTGGCCTTTTCGAGTCACAGGAACACCTTCGCCGCGTCTGATCACGCGTTCGGAGAGATTCCTCCCCTGCAGATTTCCCTGCTGTCCCCTGCCTGTGAGCCGGAATCCGATACCGCCGAATTTTCCGTTTCCGGAGAAACGGTTGTATGTAAGGCACTTCCGCTTCCCAACTACAGCTATTACCTCTGCATCGATAAAAAGATCGAACTGACTGACAGCCGCTTTCTGGCCATTGTGGAGAACGCGCTTCCTTTTCTTGCCCTGACCTTGGACAAGGAAACCGCATTTACCGCTGCCGGTTTTTCCAATAATTTTTATGCGCCGTTTCTCCAGGTTCTCCACAGCAGCAGCTCCAAGACTCCGGATGAAATCAGGAACATCTGTAATATTTACAATTTCAATCCGGACTTAAAACGGGTCTGCATGACGCTGCAGCTTCAGGATTCGGAGGATAACGAGGACGAGCTTCGTGAGCTCATCTCCAGACTCCGCAATTACCTCACTGCAGACAAGTACTTTCTGGTCTATAACCACAATTTCGCCAGCGTCTTTCTCCTCTATCCGTACAAGGACCAGGATCTGGATATCATCACAAAAAGCTATGTGCTGTCCAACAATCTGTACAAGGAGCTGGAATCCCGCTTTTCTCTGAGAATCGGGATCAGCAGCGCGCACTTCGGTGTGGAGACCATCGCCCTCTCCTTTGAAGAGAGCTTCAAATCCATCAAGGTTCAGAAGCAGCTGAACTTATCCAACAGCGCCTCCTCCTATTTTGAGCAGAGTATTTACCACATTCTCAACATCCCGGAGCTAAAGGACTTCCGGAAGCTGAGCCGTGATATTATCTCGCCTCTCATCGAGTACGACGCGAACAACGATACTAACTTTTTTGAGACGCTTCAGCAGTATTTTCACAATTCCTTTAACATCCAGAAGACTGCCAGGGCCCTGTATATTCACCGGAATACCCTGACCTACCGGCTCCAGCACATCAAGGAGCTGCTGAAATTCGATTTTGACTTTGAACACAACACAGATGCGCTCTTCACCCTGTATTTATGCATCTGTGTCTATCAGCTTGGATACCATAAGGATTTTACCTCGTAGACTTCTAGCCTTTCACGCCGGAGCTCATGCTTCCTTCCACGAAGTAGTTCTGTAAAAAGAAGAACAGGATTATCATAGGCAGGATCGCTATGGCGGAAGCCGCCATCAGGAGCGCCCAGTCCACTCCGTATGTATTGGTAAACTGGCTGAGTCCCAGGGAGATCGTCCATTTCGTGGATTTCGTCAAATAGATCAGCGGACCCATGAAATCGGTCCAGGACCAGACGAATGAGAAGAGCGCGACAGTGACGATAGCCGGTTTCTCCAGCGGCAGCGCGATCCTTGCGTAGACCCACAGTTCACTGGCGCCGTCGATTCTGGCCGCCTCCATGAACTCGTCCGGCAGATTCCGGTAAAACTGGCGCATCAGGAAGATAAAGTAGGCCGTACCCAGGAAATCCGGCAAAACCAGCGGAATATACGTATTGATCCAGCCCAGCTTCGAAAACAGGCTGTATAAAGGAATCATGGTGACGGTGAAGGGAAGCATCATGGTGGCAACCACGAGCATGAACACCTTATCCCGTCCGGGCCATTTTAATTTTCCAAAGGCATAGCCGATCATGGGGGCCGACAGAACATTTCCCAGAACCGCCAGAGAAGTGGTTTTCATCGTATTCAGGATATATTTCAGATACGGAATCGCCTCGAAGGCCTCCCTGTAATTGCTGAATTTTGCCGGCTTCGGAATCCATTTGGGCGGATACGAGAAAATCTGGTCGGAACTTTTCAAGGAAGTGCTGATCAGCCAGATAAATGGCACCAGGAAAAATAAGCCCGCCAGACAGAGAGGAATATACTTCAGCGCCGATTTGATACGTCTTTTCATTCTCATTCACCTCCGTAATAGACCCATTTTTTCGATCCCTTGAACAGGAAAAAGGTAATGATGATCATTACCACCAGCATAATGGTCGCCAGCGCGCTGGAATATCCGAATTTCAAATACTTAAAGCCTTCGTTGTAAATGTCCACCGCATAGAATAAAAGCGAATTTTTCACACCGCCCAGCGTACCGTTTCCCTTGGGAGCCGAGGCCGCCACGATATAGGACTGTGTAAAGGTATTAAAGCCCATGATAATGCCGTTTACGACCTGGAAGAAGGTCACATTTGAGAGCATCGGCCACGTTATGTAGCGGAACTTCGAGATCGGGCCGCCGCCGTCTAAGTCGATGGCCTCGTAATAATCTCTGGGAATATCACCGATGCCTGCAAGATACACGATAATGGTATTTCCAATTCCCCACAGAGTCATCAGGATGATGGCCGGTTTGGACCACTCCGCCGAAGACAGCCACAGCGGCTGCGGCAGATGAAAGAACTTCAGGACCGCATTTACCAGACCGTACTGAGGGTTGAGCATCCACATCCAGACAAGGGAGCTGGCCACCGGCGGCACGAGAGTCGGAAGATAAAAAAGGGTGCGGAAGATTCCTCGCCCTTTTACGTTCATATTAAGTAAAACCGCCGAAAATACCGACAGCGCGATCTGCAGGGTCACTCCAATCACCACAAAATAGAGGGAGTTATAGACCGCCTTGTAAAATAAATCGTCATGGAATATTTTCTTATAATTTAACAGGCCGACAAACTTCGGAGCCTTCATCAGGTTGTATTCCGTGAAACTGTAATAGACCGTTGAGACGATCGGATAAATATGGAACAGGATCAACCCAATCACCCATGGCAGCAAAAATACCATGGCCAGACGGATCTGAGGTGCCTGCGAATTATATTTTTTCTTTTTCTTCATCTGTTTTTCACCTCTGATAGAAAACAGGGCCGCTTTTCCACGGACAGCAGCCCTGTACTTCTTATTAAAATTTATCTGGCATTTTTCCATTCATCTGCAAGCGGCTGCAGCTGTTCATACATACTTTCCACCGCTTCTTCCACAGTCTTGTCGCCGGAATAGACAGCCTGCTCCTCAAGCCCCTGAATGTCGGAGTATTCCGCGCTGAAAGGTACCGCCGGGAAGGCCTTCGCTTTGCCTTCCAGCACACTCTCTATAAACGGTTCCAGCTGAGGCGCCTGTTTTACAAGGTCTTCTGATTCCAAAGCAGAGTACGCAGTCGGAAGGTTTCCAATCAGGGAACAGAATTTAACATAAGCGTCACCGGAGGTAAGATAACGGATTACCTGGAAGGCCGCATCAGAATTCTTGCTGGTAGACGGGATGGAAAGGAGACTTCCCTGCAGTCTTCCGCAGCCAGCGATCTCCGGCTTTGCCTCGGTAACAGGAACCTGCACCGCTCCCCATTCGAAATCATCCGGTGCGTATAAATTGATGAAATTCTCAAACCACTCACCCTCGATGGAGAATACGATCTTCCCCTGGAATAATGCGTTGTCATTGGAAGCGTAAGCACCGAAGCCGCTCTTGAACTTGGTCACTTCCGGAATTCCATATTCGGTATAGAACTGTGCCTTATAATTCAGTGCGTTCTTGAATTCGTCACTGGTACACGTCACCTGGTCATTATCAAAATCATAGAATTCCGCTCCGAACAGATACGGAATCTCAACTCTGTCGATCCACGGATAATCCGGAACGTATCCGAGCCGTGTGTACTCTCCATTTGCATCCTTTACCGTAACCTGCTTACACATCTCCGCCATCTCTTCCAGTGTCTTCGGCGGCTCCAGTCCCAGTTCATCGAGAACGCCCTTATTATAGAAAAGCATGTAGGAATCCATGGTATACGGCAGGCCGTACTGTTCTCCGCCATACGTGCCGAGGGCGTACACGGAAGGGTAAATGTCATCGACCTTCACATTTTCCGAGTTAATATAGCTGTCCAGCGTGCTTAAGAGACCGGCCTGCGCCCACTTGCTGCACGTAGTATCTGAAGTATGTACAATATCCGGGCCGTCGCCGCTGGGAATAGCAGTCAGCATCTTCTCCTCGGTCTGAGACGCCAGCACCTCAACCTGGATCTCATCCTGGCTGGCGTTGAAATCATCAATTACCGTCTGAAATGCCTCGGCCTCGCTGCCGCTCCACATATGCCACATGCTGACCACCGTCGCGGAACCGGAATCTTTCTTTTTCTCACCGCTGTCTGAAACCGTAGTCTCGCCGCTGACCGCCGCCTGGCTGTTATCCGTCTTTTCCCCCGACGAACTGCAGCCTGCCAGAGACGCAGCCACCATGGCCGCCATTGTAAGAGTTGCCAAACATTTCTTCCTTCTCATAATCATTCCTCCTTGGTTTTTAAAAAATAGCGGACCGTCCCCAATCCAACGGTCCGCCTCTTTGCCGACGTTTCACTGAGATCAAGTATATCGGATTTTTTATTTTATGGCTTCGTTACCATGCACATGGTTTTTTTTATATTTAATGCGTTTTGCACAATTAACGCTCTATATTTTAAATTTTCTTCAATTAACAGTCAAAACCTGGGAGAGCCTTCTTGATTTTCAATTTTCACTATACTATAATGACTCAACATGAAATAAAGGAGGCTTTCCTAATGGTAATGAAACAACTTCTCGAAGTTTTCGATATTCTTGACGACAGCGCGGCAAGCGGTGCGCGCATGAAAGATTATCTTCTCTCCGTCAATCCGGCTGCAAACGTTGAGGTATTTCCTCTCACCGGACCGAAAGGCAGCACGGATGTAATCCGTGTTCTGATTCCGGGAAAGAACGGTAAATCATCCGGCAGAACCGCGCCCACGCTGGGTGTCATCGGCAGGCTCGGCGGCCTGGGAGCACGGCCGGTCATGACTGGATTTGTCTCTGACGGGGATGGCGCATGCACAGTTCTTACCGTCGCCGCCAAGCTGCTGGATATGCAGAAAAAAGGGGATATCCTGGAAGGCGACGTCATTATCGCCACCCATATCTGCCCTGACGCCCCAACGGAACCGCATGATCCCGTCCCATTTATGGGTTCTCCCGTGCAAATGCATCAAAACAATGAGACGGAAGTGCTGTCCGCCATGGATGCCATCCTGTCGGTCGATACGACAAAAGGGAACCGGATCATCAATCACAGAGGATTTGCCATCTCCAACACCGTAAAATCCGGCTACATCTTAAGTGTCTCCGACGATCTTCTGGACATCATGCAGACTACCACCGGACAGCTTCCCCGCGTATTTCCTCTGGCGACTCAGGATATCACGCCTTACGGCAACGATTTATACCATATCAACAGCATCCTTCAGCCGGCCACGGCCACGGACGCGCCCGTAGTCGGAGTCGCCATCACGACGGAGACCATGGTAGCCGGATGCGCCACCGGGGCCACCCATCCGGCCGATTTGGAGGAGACGGCCCGCTTCGTCATCGAGGCGGCCAAGTATTATGGCAGCGGCAAATGCAGCTTTTACCGCGAAGACCAGTTCCGCCATCTCACTGAATTATACGGGGATATGAGACACTTACAGACATTGGGAGACACTTCCCGCTAGGAAAGGACCGCCTATGACAGAATACCGAAAAGCCCTCTGCGGAGAATTACCGCAGATCATTGAATTTATCGACATGGTTTTCAGCCTTTCCGGCACCCCCCATGATTTTGCCTCCCTGGTCCCTAAATTATATGGAAACGGAAAAAATACCGAGTCATGCCATTTTCTGGCCCTTGAGGAAGGGAAAATCAAGGCGGTCGTCTGCTCTCTGCCCGTAACACTCCATTTTGGCAGCCGTTCTCTTACATGCGCCGCCATAGGCAGCGTGGCGGTCCATCCGGACAGCCGCGGGAAAGGCTACATGAAGCGCCTGATGAACGATGCCATCCGGGATATGAAGGAAAACCACATGGCGCTCAGCTGCCTCACTGGCTTGAGACAGCGTTACCGCTATTTCGGTTATGAACCATGCGGCAGCGTCATGACTTATCGGTTCAGCCGTGATAATTTCCGTCACTGCAGACATGCCTTTTCTCATTACGATGTAAGCCTGCGTGAAGTGACCGGAGTCCAGGACCCTGTGTGGGAGGAAATCGCCCGCCTGCATAAAGCACTGCCATACCGCCCAGACCGTTCAGCCGCTGACTTTAAAGACATTTCAGGCAGCTGGTATGAAAAAACTTACGAGGTTCTTCACGGCGGCGCCTTCGTCGGTTACTTAACTGCGGGGAAAAATACGGTTTCTGAGCTGCTCCTGAAAGATGAATCCATGGTTTTCTCCTGCCTGGAGACGTATTTCCGGGAAATTTCCGATCCGGAACTTTTGCTGGAGGTTTATCCCCACGAGACTGGCCGCATGGAGACGTTGTCCGCCTGCTGTGAGAGATGGCAGATGAGGCAGGATGACAATTACCGGATACTCGACTTTGAGGCAGTGCTGTCATTCTTTCTCTCTCTGAAAGCAGCCTCGGAACCGCTCATGGACGGAAGCACCATCCTGTCGGTAGAAAACAACGGCAGTTACCTGCTGACTGTGACCGATGGAATTCCCTTCGTCTCCCGCACCAGCGAAATATCCTCCTTGCCGCTGTCCGAAACAGAGGCCATACGTTTTCTCTTTTCTCCTGATTATCAGGAAACCCGTGCCCTGGTGTGCAGAAACAGCCGGATCAACTGGTTTCCGCTCCCTCTGTCCTTGTGCTGTCTGGATAAATGCTAGCATATCCCTGGCATCAAACTATTTAAGTAAAATTTTCACTGTTTCTGTAGACCAGCGGAAATCACATAGATTTTTTCCCGCCTTCGCGCTATAATTCGGATATAATACCGATATTATACCTTCATCGGCAGGAAGGAGGATATGCGATTTCCGCTTTTTGCGGTTTTTGTATGCAAGCTATGGAAAATACCTGTAATTCACCGGTTGAAAATGGTGTTCCTATTACACCAGAGCATTTTAATGATCTGATGATGGAGCTGAAAAAGGCCCAGAAGGAACTGGATATGCTGTCTGAGACCGTGCTTGGCGGAACCGCACGTCTGTCTGTGGACGACGAATTCCGTATCATTACGGCCACTGACGGTTACTACCGAATGACCGGATATACGGAGGCGGAGAGCCAGTCTCCCCCCTTCTGCGGCAAAGGAATGAATCTCGTCGTGCCTCAGGACCGCCCGATCGTCACGGAGGCGCTGCAGAAGCTTCTTGTAACGAATGAGCCTGCCACCGTCACCTACCGGATCCAAAAGAAAGATGAATCCATCGCCTGGAATACGGCCTACTGCGCGCGGGTGGATAAGACCGGCGCCGAGCGAACGGTAAACGTCTTTTTCATCGATATCACCGATAAGCATCAGGCAGAAACCAAGCTGGAAAGCCTGATCAATACCATTCCGGACAGCCTGATCCGGCTGCTGATCGGGAAGAAGAATATGGTACGTTATGTAAATAAAGAATTTTATCGGCAGACGGGCTGGCAGCCTGAGGAGCTTCCTCCCGGGAGCCCGCTCTCTCAATTTTACCAGATCATTTACCCGGATGACCGTCAGATGGTGAAAACACAATTTCTCGACTACGTAAAGTCTGATTTGGACAGCTGTATCATGGATTACAGAATCCGCACCAGGCAGGGAGATGTGAAATGGATGCACGCCAGGGCGTTCCGCTTCCGCTCCGACATGGAAGCCGGCCAGATCATTCAGTTTATCATTTCTGACATCACCGAGGAGAAGCTTCAGCGGGAGGCGACCGCACTCAACGAAGAGCGGTACCGGATTATCTCCGAACAGACAAGAGACACGGTGTTCGACTGGGATATTCTTAAAGACAGGATCCAGTTCTCTCCTGTCTATGAGAAAATGTTCGGTTTTCCTCCTCCTCCCGATGTTTCCATAAAGAACCTGACGGAGTACGACATTGTCCATCAGGACGACAAGAAAAATGTAGAAGATATGATCTCTGCCATACTGGGCGGCGCGCCCTATGCGGAGGCAGAATACAGGGCAAAACGGGCGGATGGCACCTACCTGTGGTGCCGGAACCGGGTGACCACTATCTTTGACAGTGAGAAGAGGCCTGTTCATGCCATCGGCCTGCTCAGTGACATCGATGACTACAAGCAGGAGACCGCGCTTCTGCAGGAAAAGGCCACGCGCGATTCCCTTACCAGCCTGCTGAACCGGATGGCTTTGCAGCGGCAGGTGGAACGCCGGCTTAAGAAGTATCCTGGCCGGCTTAACGCATTTCTGTTGTTGGATATCGATCATTTTAAAGAGATCAACGATACCCGGGGGCACAGCATGGGAGATACCGTGTTAAAAAGCATCTCCGCGCTGCTCTCCCAGCATTTCCGCAGTACGGATGTCATCGGACGCATGGGCGGGGACGAATTTGCCGTCTTTTTGACCGACCTTCCCTCCCCTTCCGCGACGCTTCGAAAGGCCGGGGAATTAAAGCACAAGACTGCACAGCTCTTCGAGTCCGGCCCCCTGTCCGGAACGGTCACGGTCAGTATCGGAATTTCTCTCTATCCCTACGGAGGAAAGGACTTCCAGACGCTGTATCAGAAGGCCGACGAGGCGCTGTATCAGGTTAAGAGGAAGGGCGGGAACGGTTACTTCATGAATCCGCCCCACCATTGAGACAGTCCTCCGCCTGGCAGTCCGGCTTCGCATGACAACCGGCGCTGAAGGCGTTTAGAGGGGACAGAACTGATGACGTTTGAAGGGGACAGAACTGATGACGTTTGAAGGGGGCGGAACTGATGACGTTTGAAGGGGACAGAACTGCTGGCATTTTAAGGGACAGTAAAATCATGAATCGTATGATTTTACTGTCCCTTCTGTTTACTATTTACTGTTTACCTTACCATAATTTCCAATATCTTCGCATCGGTCACATTCATTCCCTGTGATGCAATCTCACAGACGCTCTCAATCGTATTTTCTACGGTGTCCTTTACGATCCCGTCTCCCGGCTGGAATTCCTCCGCCTCCATCGACAGGCAGTGCGCCATAATCGCCGCATCCACGGCGGTTGCTATCTTAGCCGCGCACGATGGCTTGGCACCGTCACAGATCATTCCTGATACGTTGGCTAATGTATTTGTGATTGTAGCACAGATCTGCTCATACGATCCCCCTGAAAGATATGTAATTCCGGCGCCTGCGCCGCATGCCGCGCTGACCGCTCCGCAGTATGCCGACAATCTTCCGATTCCGGTCTTTTGGTGAATCGCAATCAGATTGCTGAAGACCAGTGCACGCACAAGCTTTTCATGGCTGACGCCCATCTCTTTTGCGTATTCAATCACCGGGACCGACACGGTAATGCCCTGATTTCCACTTCCCGAATTGATCACAACCGGATAAAGACAGCCGCTCATCCTCGCATCGCTTCCGGCGGCCGCCATGGCGCGTGCTCTGACCTGCACGTCATTGCCGTAGTATTTCACAAGATTGGCGCCAACGGATACGCCGTACTCCTTTTGCATGCCCTCCTGCGCAATTCTTTCGTTATATTCAATCTGGCGGTCGATCAGCTCCTGAATATCCTCCATCTGAACCTCATCCGCAAATGCCAGAATATCAAGAACATTCAGACAGCCTCTGTCCGTCAGGGATTCGTCAAAGCTGCCGGGCTGATACGGTTTTTCGTACAAAGCAAGACCATCTTTCTCGATTCTCACCAGATTGGTATGCTGATGTATCAATTCCACCTTTGCTTCATGGCCATCACGCATCCCGGTAATTCTCACATGCAGGTTCGCCGGGGAATTCATAACCCTGACTTCACAGAAATCGCGGTCTTCAAGCAGTTTTTTCGTTAATTCAATCGCCGCTTCTGTTACTCCGGTCAATACTTCCAGTTTTAATTCCGGATTACCTCCAGCCGCCCCCAACACCGCCGCGGCCTCAAGCCCTTTTAATCCGCCGGAATTAGGAACTACGGCGCCTTTCACGTTCTTTATAATGTTTCCGCTGCTCTCCACCACCAGATGATCCGGCATACCGCCAAGGCATCCGGCCGTCAGAGCCGCCGCATAGGCGATGCAGGTCGGTTCCGTACAGCCAAGGGCCGGAACCAGTTCCTCCTCCAGCACGGCAATATACTGTTTGTAAATATTCTTGTCTATCCTCATACTTCTCCATCTCTTTTTTATCCGGAGAGGCTCATTTCTACGGCCCGAGAATCTCATTCCACAGGCATTCAATATCTTTTACCAATAGTTCTTCCGCCAGTTTTCCATCCTGATGGCGGATTGCTTCCATAATTTGTACGTGGCCATTGGCATCTGTCGGATTACCTGTCTCCCAGGACTTATTAAAGTACTGACTTGCCCCTCTGGAACAGAATTTTAACGCATCGTTTAACGATTTATACATAAACTGGTTGGAACAACACTCACACAGCATCAGATGGAACTCCATATTCGTCGCCCAATGGGTCGTAATATCACGCTTCTGCGCCAAAGCTCCCGCATGCTTTGCATGAGCATTTAACTTATCAATCTGTTCCCTTGTAATGATCTTCATCGTCTTTCTAAGCGCACCTGTCTCCAGGACGATTCTGTATTCGATTATCGCATTGATCTCAGAAGGTGTAATTACAGGAAGCTGATACCCGTATCTTGGAATATTCTTTAAAATCCCCTCACCGCATAACTGAACCAAAGCCTCTCTCACCGGTGTCTTGCTGACACCATACTTTTCTACTAACGTCCTCTCATTCAAAATTGAATTAGCCGGGTACACTCCCTGAATAATATCATTCAGGATTCCCTCATAAACAAGTTCTTTGATTGACTGATTTTTTGCTCCATCCATACCCTTGTTTCCTCTCTGTTGTCCTTTTCCTGCTGGCAGTCCTGCCTCTCGGAATTTCTGTACTAAATATACCACAATAGCTGGAATAATAACAAGTTTATATAATGGCAAATTCCTTTGAGGCCTTCGTGAAATTTTCAAAACCAGTCTCTGTTATAACTCCCATATCTTCAATTCTAATTCCAAAATCATGTTCCAGATAGATCCCCGGTTCCACGGTCATCACCACATTCGGAGAGATCATCTCCTGACAGATTTCATTAAATCTCGGGTTTTCATGGCCTTCCAGGCCTATGCTGTGACCTAATCCGTGTTCAAAGCAGCCCTGATATCCGCTTTCGTTAATATAATCTCTGGCTATGCGGTCAATATCACAGCCTCTGACTCCCGGACGGATACTGATCAGCGCTTTTTCCTGGGCCCTTCGCACAATTTCATAAACTTCTTTTTGGCGGTCCGTGGCGCTCCCTACCGCAAATGTCCTGGTACAATCAGAATGATAGCCTCCAATTACCGCCCCAAAATCAATCATGATCAAATCACCGGATTCCACCACCTTATCGCCGGTCCCGCCATGCGGCAGTGAGGTTTTGCTCCCGGAAGATGATATATAGCCGATATCGAAATTCTCCGATCCCTGCCGGATCATGAAGCTTCCCAGTTCAATCCGAATTTCAGACTCTTTCATGCCCTTTTTTACGCGTGTTAAAATATACTCGTATGCTCGGTCCGTGATTTCCTGAGCTGTCCTCAGACAGGATAATTCGTATTCATCTTTTCGTTTCCGATTTTCCTTAATGATGGAATCCATGCAGTACGTATCGTCGAGACAAATCCCCTCCAGAACTTCTTTTAAATACAGATATCTTTGATGGGATAGATTCTTTTCGCAGCAGACAGAGGACAGCTTCCGTTCTTTTACGATCTGTCTCATAGCTTCTTCGATATTCTTACACAGCCGTACCTCGCAGTCCCGGACTGATAATGACGCCATCTCATAATAGCGGAAATCCACCAACAGTACTGCTTCCTCCTGAGTGATCAGCATACTGCCTTCCCAAATATCTGTATAAACCAGATACTCCCGGTTTCTCCGGTTCTCGATCAGAGCGGCCTCTATCCCTTTTTCTCTCATCTGTTTCTGAAGCACATCAATTCGATTTATTTTTCCCATAGCTTTTTCTCCATTTTTATCTGACAGTCCGTTCTCCGGCTTTCTCTTATCCCTTTACAGCTCCTGCAAAACTGCCTCCCTTTTGGAATCGTTCCAGAATAATGTATAAAATTATGATAGGAATAATGATGAGCGTCGTTCCAGCCAGGATTACCGGCCACGGAGTGGAAAGCCCTTCACTGATCGGGAGCAGCGATATCGTTACAATCAACGTGTATTTGGCCTGTTTCCGCAGATAAAGCAGCGGCCAGAAGAAATCGTTCCATCTGGAAATTAATGTGACCGCCCCCCACGAAGCCAGGGCCGGTTTAATAATAGGTACCACCACCTTCATAAAGATCCCAAAATCATTACAGCCATCAATCTTGGCAGCCTCCACCAGTTCGTCCGGCACATCTGAGATATACTGATTCATATAAAAGATTCCGATTGCGGTGGCTATTCTTGGCACAATCAGGGACCATAAGCTGTTTACCAGATTTAATTTTCTCATTATAATAAACAGGGGAACCGCGCCGACCTCCACCGGAACCAGCATTGTCGCAATAATAAAATAGAATAAGAATTTTCTTCCTGGAAAACGATACTTCGAAAATGCAAAACCGGCCAGGGCACAGAAAAACAGTGAGGTCAGGGTTCCTGCCACCGTAGTGAACACACTGTTAAACGTATTCTGGGCGATCGGGATCAGCTCGAACAGCCTTTTAAAGTTGGACAAGGTTGGATGCTCAATCCACAGAGAATGAAATCCTGTCATGCTTTCCGATGTACTCTTAAATGAGATCAGGCACATCCATAAGATCGGGAACAGGCAGAACGCTACGATAACGATCAAAATCGCGTGAACCATGAAGGACTGCCATATTTTCTTTCCTGTATTTTTCATGATACGGTCTCTCTGCCTCCTTTTCTGACGATGAACTGCACCAGTGAAATGATGGTCAGCAATACAATCAATATAACACCGATTGCCGACGCATAGCCCATGTTAAATACATTAAAGCCCGATTCATACATGTACTGGAACAGCGATGTATTGGACGTTCCCGGACCTGGAAGAATATAAGGTTCATTAAATATTTTCCACATATCCACGGTCAGCGTAATGGAACAGAACAGCAGGATATTGCTTATGGAAGGCAGCGTAATATAGACAAATTTCTGATAGGTATTGGCCCCGTCTACAGTGGCAGCTTCATAGTAATCCGGCGATATATTCAGAAGCCCCGATAATACAATCATGGTATACCACGGGGTATTTCTCCAGACGATCAGGAGGATTACCGGTATTTTCGAATACGCTGTACTGGCCAGCCAGGGAATCTTCTTTCCCAACACCTCGTTGACTAAACCGACATTCTCATCGAACAGCATTCTGAACATCAACCCCATCGCTACAGCTGCGCAGATATTCGGCAGGAAAGTGGCCGTCTTAAAAAACGCCTTTCCCTTTAGCAGCTGACTGTTCAGCAGGGAGGCTATCAGAATCGCAAGAAATAAGATAAGCACAAGTCCGGTGAGCCAATACACTACCGTATTCCACAGAGCTTCCCAGAACATGCCGTCGATCAGCATCTTTCTGAAATTATCCAGCCCCACAAATTCCGGTGCTCCGATTCCTCTCCATTTCGTAAGGCTTATGTAAAAAGTCCATACCGTGGGAATTAACTGAAATACTAAAAACAGAATAAAAAATGGGAGTATAAACAAATAAGGGGCTTTATATTTTTTTATCGTCTTAATCATCTTCTCACCTATAAAGATATGACAGCAGAAATAGCCGTCTGCCGTCATATCTCCCTCTGCTGCAATAGAAGTTATTTTACAATCTCAGCTTTTCCAATCTTAGCCTTCAGATTTTTATCCATATTGGCAATTGCTTCTTCCATCGTCTGGTCTCCAGCTACATATTTTTCAATTTCGGCGGAAATGATCTCGTCTCCCTCCGCATCCTGCGGCGTTACCACCATATTATCTGCACCATTTTTAAGAGTCAGGGCCTCCCATTCACGGAAGGACTGTCCTCCATAATAATCAGAAGGCTCCTTCCAGAAATCGTCCTCTAAAAGCTCTAAGGAAATCGGGTTCGTATACGGCGCATTCTGCTCTTCCATCGATTTAACCCATGCTTCCTTTGATTCTTTATCAAAGGTGAAATCTTTCCACATCTGTTCTACCAGTTCCTTATAAACGCCGTCTTTTCCCTTTTCAAGCACGCATAAATAACTGGATACAGGGGCGCCCGCCCTGCCTGCACTGTCAAATACCGGCGCCGACATAATTCTCCACTGTCCCGCTACAGCCTGGCAGTTCTGTCTCATAAACTCGTCCCAGTAGGCGCCAATATCAAAGGTAGCGATCTTCTGGCTGTTGACCGCATCGTACAACGCGGGATCATACATCTCCACACGCATCAGGAGGCCCTCCGAATACATGGTATCCAATGCACCCAGGGCTGTCTTTGTCCCTTCATCGCTGCCTATAATGACATTTCCGTCATCGTCCCAGACCTTCGCATTCGCCTGCGGCATGAGTCCGCGCCTTCCCCAGCACTTCCAGGTCATATTATTAGAGCCTATCCAGGATAAGTAAACCTCACCGCTGCTTTTTTCTTTCAGCTGTCTCCCCGCCTCAATATAGCCATCCATCGTAGACATCTGTTCCGGATCTACGCCGTACTTGTCGAAAATCTCTTTGTTATACATCAGCAGCTGCGGCCTCACGGAATCCGGGAGGCCGTACATCCTGCCGCTTACCATGCCGTCTGTAACAGCGCCGTCAACCATTTTCTCTACAAACGGCTCCAGAAAGTCAGTCTCATCAACCAGTAATCCTGCCTGCACCAAATCCATCAGATTCAGCCTGTCTAAGAACACCGCATCAGGCAGGTCCTCCACCGCCCCCGCCAGGGAAGTCATCGTAATTTTTTCTCTGGCATCCGCGTTGCTCTCCACCTGCACGAACTCTACAGAAACTTCCGGTGCAATATCCCTGTGATTATCGAGCCACGTCTCAAAATACTGCTGTCTGTACTGAGGATTGCCGTTCATGTAAAAGGTTACAGTTCCTTTCGGAAATACTGTAGCTTCTGCTGCCTTCTCTGTCTCCTCCTTCTCTGCCGTTTTGCTCTCTGCTGTTTTGCTCTCTGCCGCCTTCGTATCCTGGACCGCTGCCGTTGTCGGCTGACTGCTTTCTTTTGCTCCGCATCCCACCAGTAATGATGCTGCCATGGAAACCATTAATAAAGTTGCTGCGCCTCTTCTTCTCATAACATTCTTCTCCTTTTAAATACTTCTTACTGCGTCTACAATTATCTTAATCCTTTCATATGGAATCTCTGTTGGAAGGGTACAGTCAGCCCCCATGATGAAACCCTTTTTTCCAAAATCCATAACAACTTTTTTTGCTGCCTCTGCGAGCTGCTCTCCGGTACCATCTACCATGACACCACTTCGATTCGCCAGTCCCCCCATGACAGCGGCGTTCGGAAATAACTGTCTCCCCTCTTCAAGAGAAAATCCCGTTTCATAAACTCCCCAGTTCACGACATCGGCTAAATCGCCATACGTCGCATACCGGTTCATATTCAGATTGTTTTTACACATATGCAGAAATGTGTACCCATCCGCTTCTTTCACTGCACGTAAAATCTGCTTGTCATACGGTTCTATACACTCGGCAAACTCGTCGTCCGTAAAGTAATGCTTCTCTCCGCCTAAAGCCGCATAATAGACACCGTCAAGTCCCATCTCGATGTACTTCTGGGACAACTGGCACATGCCATCGGTTATTCGCTTAAATGCCTCGATTACTGGTTTCTTATTTTCCCTGATGTGAGTGCAGAACAGTTCTCTGACAGCCTCGTATCCGTATCTCGCTTCAATTGGATGGATTGCCGAAGCGCAGATCCCGTGAATGGTGCCTAATTTGAAAGCACTGGGATCACACTTTTGAAGAATCTCATCTACCAGATGAATCTGATCCTGCATAAAGGTGTCTTTTAAGGAATACGACGGAATCTTATTCCAGTCCTCCGGAACCCGTATCTCTCCGATATCCGGAACGAGATTCTCGTTCATAATCTTCAGAATATCCGTATCAGTCCTTTCAAAGAACTCCAGATGTGACGTTACAGCCTCCTTTCCAAACGCGCGTTCTGCAGGAAAATGCAGAGAAAAGCCAGTCGAAACATAATCGGCCTCACCCCCCTGAATTGCAGTGATTACCCGCTCCCTCTTTGTCATTGCCTACCTCCATACCCTATTAATATTATTTCTATTACTACTACTGATATTATCACAAGACTTATCAACAGTCAATACTTTTTTAGCTAATCTGTATATAATTCTTTATTATATCTTTCCTTTTTATTCATTTATTACATATCAGGCAGAAAGGTCCTGCTCTCCAATACAAAATAAAACAGAGTGAACATGCCAGGGCCGCCTTGCCCTCCCAGTATGTTCACTCTGTTTTTCCTGCTATATTTCAAACACAATCCGATACGTCCCGGACCCGGCTTCCGCCTCCATATATCCATCCCCAGGTCTAAAGCACAATCCATCGTCTTCCACCACGCGCTGCGCACGGTCAAGCCGTATGGCCGCTCCGGTGTTGGCCGGGATATCTGCCAATAAGGAGATCCGGTTTCCCTCCATCTCCCAGCGCACGCGGATCGTGCCGTAGATGGTCTCATGCCTGGCATCGGTATAGCTTAAGCCTCCGCCCATGCGCGGCCAGATCACCGCATGTTTAAAGCCCGCCCCTGTGAAAGCGGCCTCATCTGTCTCTATTCCAGCCATAACGCGGTACATCCACTCGCCGATGGCTCCGTAAGCATAGTGATTAAAGGAATTCATACCCGGGCTCCACATGGTTCCGTCCGGCTTAATCCCATCCCAGTGCTCCCAGATGGTGGTCGCCCCCATCTTCACCTGATACAGCCACGAAGGGTAATCTTCCTTTAAAAGCAGGTCGTAAGCCTCCTTTAAGCATCCATTCCGGCTTAAGGTGTGGCAGAAATACGGCGTTCCGATAAAACCGGTTACGAGATGGCCGTCTTCTTTATCCAAAAGGCGTTTTAACCCGTTTACGGTCTGTTCGGTCCTGCCTTCCGGCACCAGTCCGAAGTAAAGTGCCACGATATGGGCGGTCTGCGTCTGGGCCTTTAAGCTGCCGTTCCCGTCAAAAAAGGTGTCCTGGAACTTCTTCACGATATGTCCGTATAAGTCCTCATACTCCGCCGCTTCATCCTTCTTCAGAATTCCGGCGATTCTGGCAAACAATCCTGTGGAATAGGCAAAATAGGCCGTGGAGGTCAGGTCGGTCGGCGTAGCCCCGAAGAAGCTCCCCTCCTCGGCATCCAGCGCCACCCAGTCGCCCAGCTGAAGCTTGTAATTCCAGATATAATCCTCGGAGTGCTCCCTCATGAACTCGATCCATTTCCTCATGCTGTCGTACTGCCGCTCCAGGATCGCCGTATCTCCGTACATCAGATACATGGTCCATGGAACGATGACGGCCGCGTCCGCCCATGCGGAGGCGGAATGAGGTCCCTGCTTCAAAAGCCAGTTGCCTTCCGCGTGCTCCTCCTCGATGTTGGGAACCACATGGGGAACTCCGCCTTCCGGCGTCTGATCCGCTTTTAAATCCCAAAGCCATTTCTTATAAAAGGTATAGGTATTCATCAGATAACACGCCGTGCGGCAGAAAATCTGAGCGTCTCCCGTCCAGCCCAGCCGCTCGTCACGCTGCGGGCAGTCCGTAGGCACATCTAAGAAATTGCCCTTCAGCCCCCAGAGATAGTTGTGATGAAGCTGGTTCAGCAGCGGATTGGAACAGGTGATCTCTCCGGCCGGCTCCATCCCGGAGTGAAGCGTCTCTGCCGTAAATGCCTTCGCCTCCGGCGTTCCCGGATACGAGACCACCAGGGCATACCGAAATCCCATATAGGTAAAATGCGGGTGGTACGTAATCTCGCCGTCCCTCCCAAAGATATACTTCATGGTGGTTCTGGCCTTACGCAGGTTATCCAGATAGACGCTGCCCTCCGTGTCCAGAATCTCGAAGCAGCGCAGCTCTATGACATCGCCCTTCTTCCCGCTTGCCGTCACGCGGATTCTTCCTGCCATATTCTGTCCAAAATCGATGACAGTCTCCCCTTTGGGTGTGACGAACACTTCTTTCGCAGGAATCCGGTCAATCACCCGGACTCTGGCGCCGCCCTGTGCATGCAGGACCGAGGTGTCAAACGGGACGGTTTCCACGGCATGCCAGCCGCCGGCGGTGTGATCTGCGGCAGTCCTGTCAGCCCCGCACCAACCCGGAAGCTCCAGAGAGGCGTCATACGTTTCCCCGTGATATATTTCAGAAAATACCACCGGGGCGTCCGTCCCCTCCCAACTGTCACCGGTGCAGACGGTCTCTTCCCGTCCGTCTTCATATCTCAAAACCAGCTGCATGGCAAACGCGGTCTGGTCTCCATAGTTATTGCGGGATCTCGTGAGACCCATGACGCCTTTGTACCATCCCGCCCCCACCATGGCGCCTGCGGTGTTGACGCCTTCTCTTAAGCATCTGGTGACATCGTACGTCTGGTACAGCAGGTGGCGGCGGTAGGATGTCCATCCGGGCGTCATCTCATCCTCTCCCACCTTTTCTCCATTTAAATAGAAATGGTACAGCCCCAGCGCCGTGGTAAACGCATACGCCTCTTTTAAACCACTGCCGACCGAAAAGCTTCCTCTCACCAGGGTTCCCTTCGACTCTTCCAGGCAGGCGGGCGCGGATTCGGCCGATACGAAGGGCGCCTTCCACTCCTCGCTGCTTAGCAGGGCTGTCACAAAGCTTCCCTCACACCAGGCGCTCTCCTCACATTCCGCTAAAGCGGCGTGGAGGACATCTCCTGCTCCTGCCCATACCCGGACACGGACACCGTAATTCACAGCGGATTTCAGTTCCACGTGAAGCGGGCGGATGTGGGCGGATTCACAGCTCTCTGTCACTCCGCTGTCGTAGACAGGTGTATCAAAGTCACGGTTTTCTGCAATCTGCAGCTGGTACGCCTTCTGCACGACACCGCGTTTATCCGACTTCAGTTCCCAGTTAAACTGGGGCATCTCTTCGACACCGGCCGGGTCTTTTTCGTAATCCATTAAGATTCTTACGATCTCTAACATGATGATTCTCCTTTGCTTCCTCCGTCTTCTTAAGGCTTCAGCACCATTTCCACGGCCGCCTTCCATCCCTTCAGCTTTTCGTTCCGCTCCGCGGGATTCATCGCAGGCGCGTACTGGATGCTCGGAAGCCTTCCAAACAGGGATTCATCGTAAATCCCGGCTCCAAGGCCGGCCGCATAGGCTGCTCCAAGGCCGGAAAGCTCCTCCACCCCGGGCACCCTGATTCTGCTATCCAGTATATCACTCTGGAACTGCATCAGGAAGCTGTTTTTTGTTGGACCTCCATCGACCCGAAGCTCCACCTCACCGATTCCGGCCGCCTCCTTCATCAGCGCCACAATGTCTGCGATCTGGTAAGCAATGCTGCATAAACCGGCCTTCACCATTTCGGCGCGGCCGGTGGTCCTGCTCATACCGACAAAGGCCGCAGACACGTCGCTGCGCCAGTACGGAGCCCCGAGACCGGAGAACGCCGGAACGAGGTACGTGCGGTCTGCCGGATTGGCCGTATTGGCCAGTTCCTCCGATTCCGCCGCATGCTTCAGAAGGCCCACCTGATCTTTCATCCAGGTGATGACGGCGCCCGTATAGTTAATATTTCCTTCCAGCACGTACTGGACACGGCCGCCCGTCTTCCAGGCCAGGGAGGTGACAATTCCCAGATCTGAGAAGATCGGCTGCTCTCCGATGTTCATCATAATGGAGGAACCCGTGCCGTACGTGGTTTTCATCATGCCGCGGGTGAGACAGCCCTGGCCGAACAGCGCGCCGTGGGAATCACCCATCACGCCGTGGATCGGCACCTCGGCAGGCAGGATTCCCTCAAAATCGGTCATTCCGAAATATCCATCGGAATCGGTCACCTCCGGCAGGCAGGCGATAGGAATTCCAAATATTCCGCACAGCGTCTCATCCCATTTTAAATCTCGTATATGAAAGAGCTGGGTTCTGGAAGCGTTGGAATAGTCGGTGCGGAATTCCTTCCCCTTTGTCAGACGGTATACCAGGTAGCTGTCCATGGTGCCGCAGCAAAGCTCCCCGCGGGCGGCCAGACCGGCAGCCCCTTCCACGTGTTCCATAATCCAGGCCAGTTTTGCCGCGGAGAAGTAAGGGGAGAGCTTAAGGCCGGTTCTCTGTCTCACGTCTTCGGCTGCACTAAGATTGTCTTTTTGCCTCACAGCTCCTACCGCAATCCGCCTGCATATCTCCTCTCCCCTGGCGCACTGCCAGACGATGGCGTTATAGACGGGTTTCCCGGTATTCCGGTTCCACGCCATGGCGGTTTCCCTCTGATTGCTGATTCCCACGCAGGCCACGGCTTCGCGGTCCACGCCGCTCTTCCCCAGCAGCTCTTCCACCACCAGAAGCGTATTCCGGTAGATTTCTTCCGGATCGTGTTCCACCCAGCCGCGTTCATCGATCAGCTGGGCGTGGCTCCTGTCCGTCCGGTGAAGCAGGTTTCCCTTTTCATCGAACAGTATCGCCTTCGTTCCCTGGGTGCTCTGGTCTATTCCTATTATAAATTTCTGTTTCATGTCAACAGCTCCATCGCCTTTTTCGCAATACCTTCTGCGTTCAGGCCGTAATAGTCAAATACTTCCTTCGAGGTTCCCGTAATCACCGGGGCATCCGGCAGCGCGAGGATATCCATTTTTCTCGGACAGTTTTTGGCCAGCACCTGGCTGACCATGGCGCCCAGGCCGCCGAACGGTGCATGCTCCTCCACTGTGATTACCGCCTTCACACCCTCTGCCGCGGTGATCACCGCTTTTTCATCAAGGGGTTTTAAGCAGTACATGTCGAGAACCGCGGCGGATATTCCTCTTTCCTTTAACAGTTCCGCCGCCTGCATGGCGGGCCGGACCATCTCCCCGCACGCAATGATCGCCAGGTCGGTTCCCTCGCTGATCACAGTTGCGCGGTCCATCTCAAATGGAACACGGTCTTCCTCGTATATATCTTCCACCGGATTTCTTCCCACGCGGATATAGGCCGGCTTCTCATCCGATACCAGAGACTCCATCAGTTTTCTCGTCTGATGGCGGTCGCTGGGCACATAGACTCTCATATTTGGGATCGCGCACATGGCCGCAAAATCCTGGGCCGAATGGTGGCTCATTCCCAATGCTCCGTAGCTGATTCCTCCGCTGATTCCGATCAGCTTCACATTGGTGTTGGAGTAGGCCACATCCACCTTAGCCTGTTCATAGCTTCTAGTGCTTAAGAAGCAGGCGGGAGATGCGGCATACGGTTTTTTCCCCGCCCTGGCCATGCCTGCGGAAATGCTGACTAAATCCTGTTCCGCAATTCCGGTCTCCACAAACTGTTCCGGATAGCCTTCCGTAAATGGCGTCATGGAGGCGCTTCCCCTGGAATCACTGCACAGCACAACGATGTCCCTGTCGGTCTTCGCATGCTCCATCAGCACGTCACAGATTACCTGTCGGTTTGGTATTTTATTCATAGCACTAAGCCTCCTTGTTATGCGCGCTGAGCGACCGTAACTCCCGCTCACGCAACTCTTTTACAGCCGCCTGATACTGTTTGGCATCCGGCACCTTGTGATGCCACCCGGCACTGTTTTCCATGAAAGAGACGCCGCATCCCTTCGTGGTATTGGCGATCACTACGGTAGGGCATCCCTTTGTCTCCCTCGCTGCTTCAAATGCGTCCAGAAGGGCGTCGATCTCATTGCCTGCCACACTTAGGACGTTCCAGCCAAATGCCGCGAAACGGGCCGCAAGATCGTCGTGGTGCATGACCTCCTCCGTGGAACCGGAGATCTGAAGCCGGTTTCTGTCGACCACGGCGCACAAGTTATCCAGACGGTACTGGGAAGCTGCCATGACGCCTTCCCAGACGGAACCTTCCGCCAGCTCTCCGTCTCCCATAACCGTGTAGACGCGGCTCGGCCGGCCGTCCATCTGACACGCTTTTGCGATGCCCACGCACACAGGCAGGCCGTGTCCCAGGGAACCGGAATTCATCTCGATGCCCGGCAGCTTGTTGTTGGGATGGCCGATATACTTTGAACCGAATGTGGAAAAATTCCGGATGACGTCATCGATATCCAGAAATCCCTTCGCCGCCAGAACCGAATAGTAGGCCTCCACGGAATGGCCCTTGCTCATCACGAAGTAATCCCGGTCAGGATCATCCTGATTTTCCGGGCTGATGTTCATTTCCTTCAGGTACAGGCTTACCAGGATTTCCATGACGCTGAAATCTCCGCCGATATGGCCGGTTTTTGCCCTGTATACCATGTCCAGTACATTTTTACGAAGCGCGTAGGACAGCGCCTTTAGATTTTCATTCATTCCATTTACCCCTTGTTCTGATATGCTGCAATTCGCTCTGATTTACTTACCCCTTTCACCTGCCGGACGGACTGTAGATCGCCGCTTTTACCTCTTCCTCGATGGGATCATATAAATCCGGGGTGACTCCTATGTATTTGCATGCCTCATATAATACCGGCACTACGTCTTTGTGGATTCCCACACAGTGATGGATATACGGGCCGCAGACCAGCTTGTTCTCAAGGCGTTTTAAATCCTCTACCTCCACCCACACATACGTGCCTTTCGTGTATGGTCCCTCGATGCCCCTGGCATTTCCAAGAAGCAGGGAATACTCTCCGTTGTCGCCGTCGAAGCGGCAAAGGGTCATCTCACCGTGCTTCGCTTCGGCCTCCACTGCCCCCGGATAGTCGAAGGCCAGAGGGTAGCCGATGGTTGGTTTTTCCTTCGCCACGGAGATCGGCCACGGGCCGCAGTGCTGAAGCAGCTCCCCGTTTTCGTTGTCCGGATGGCGCACCGTCCAGTCCGCAAAGAAGGTTCTCGCCTCGTCCATCCCCGCCGCTTCCGCCATCACCGCGGTGATCGCTCCATGAATATCGGTCTCACAGACAACGGGAATTCCTTCTTCATTTAATAAGGAATTGGCCGCGCAGGGCATGATTCCGATCTCGCTCTGAAGCGCGTTCCAGCACTGGATTGCGACCGCATTGCAGCCGTACTTTTCGGTCAGGCGTTTCATCGCTACCTTGAGGGCGGCTACATTTTCCAGTTCCCCATCTTTGATCTTGACGCACATGCCGGTTCTGCAGTAGTCCATCACAGCCTGCACCTCCACGCCCTCCTCCTTCGCCCGCTTCATCTCGGCGGTCAGCTCCGGAATCGGAATCGGTGATAACTGAATCTGAAATTTCTCCAGCAGTTCCCCTTCGTTGCACATGGTGGACCAGAAATCAAAGGGTCTCGGCCCGATCTGAAGAATTCTCGTATGGCGGAATACCTTCACCACGTTGCAGACCGCCAGGAAGTTACGAATTCCGCCCTCGAATTCCGGATCCTCCAGACGGCAGTTTGTTAAATAGGTAAACGGCACCCCGAATCTGCGCAGGACTTTTCCGGTAGCAAATAAACCGCACTGGCTGTCCCTTAAACGGATTCCATTCTCATCCGGCCTCTCATCCCTTGGTCCCCATAAGAGAACCGGAACATTCAAACGCTTTGCAAGCCTTGCACAGACGTATTCTGTTCCAAAATTACAGTGAGGAAGAAACAGTCCGTCAACACCTGCCTCCTCAAAACGTTTCACAATGGCGTCGAGATCGCCGTCATCGTATAGCAGTCCCTCTTCATTGATCCCGTCGAGACCGACAAACTCTACTCCCAGCTCTTCCAGACGTTTCTTCGTTAACCCGGCAAACTTTAACGCATCCGGAGCGCTGAATATGCTTCTTCGTGTAGGCGCAAACCCCAGTTTCAGTGATAACATACGTTTCCTCCTTTTAAATCGCAATTGAATTATATTAAATTCTATCTTTATTATTAACTTAATTATATTAAATCTTATTTGAAATGTCAATTGAATTTAACTTAATTTTCTTTAAATTATATAGGAATAATCTATTGACGAATTTAACTAATTCCTGTATGATTAAGTAAACAGTACTTTTTTATTTTTAAGCAGTATTTATGCGTTTGATATTTGTGTCAGAGGAGGGCCAAGTATGTCAATTTCAGCGAAGGAGCTGGCTCAGAAGTTAAATATATCGGCAGCCACGGTTTCCATGGTATTAAACCGCAAACCTGGCATCAGCGAAAAGACCAGAAACCTGGTCCTGGATGCTGCCAGGGAATACGGTTACGATTTTTCAAAAAAATGGGATACCGCCGAGGAAAAAGGCAGTATCCTGTATGTCATTTACAAAAAACACGGAACCGTCGTCGCAGATACGCCGTTCTTCTCCCAGCTGACGGAGGGAATCGAACAGGCCTGCAAGGGAAAGGGATTCGAACTACAGATTACTTATTTTTATGAAAATAAAGATATCGGCGCACAGATTCAGGAGCTCTCGGAGAAGAACTGCCAGGGAATCCTCCTGCTGGGCACGGAGATGGATGTGGAGTACTTCCAGCCATTTACCAGGCTGAAGGTACCTATGGTGGTGCTGGATACGTACTTTGAAGAGCTGGACTGTGATTCCGTCCTGATCAACAATGTGCAGGGTGCATACCTGGCCACCAACTACTTAATCGACAAGGGTCTGGGAGAGATCGGCTACCTGCGTTCCTCCTATCCCATCGGCAACTTTGAGGAGCGGGCGGATGGTTATTACAAGGCGCTGCGCCACCACGACCTCCCCACCAGCCACCCCTACGTCCACAGGCTGACGCCTTCCATGGAGGGCGCCTACACGGATATGTCGGAGATTCTCCGCGAAAAACCACCGGTTGCCCCGGCCTACTTTGCCGACAACGATCTAATCGCCGCCGGTGCCATGCGGGCCTTTAAGGAATTCGGCTACAAGATCCCGGAAGACATCTCCATCGTCGGCTTCGACGATACCCCGATCTGTGATTTCCTCGAACCGCCGCTCACGACCATGGAGGTTCCAAAGAAACGCCTCGGTGAACTGGCCGTTCTAAGACTCCTGCAGAAGATCGCGGGGGAGACGAAGGTGATGATTAAGACGGAGGTTTCAGTGAAGCTGCATGAGAGGAAGAGTGTGAAGGGTTAAATAAACGTTTAATTATTTAGTGAATACATGTTTTTAAAACAGGCAGCTGCTCTCAGGAAGGATTCCCGGAGCAGCTGCCTGTTACTTTTTTATGTTGTTTTCTGTACCATGGTTTGTTATAATAATATTGCCATTGCTGACACTTGAAGGTCTGATCGCTGCTCTTAGTCTCTTACTGACAGCATTTGGACTTGGCTCTGCCACAGAAGGCAATCATAATCACAAAATAACCGCCCTGTCCTGAGAAAACAAGCGGTCATTTTTGATTAAGCTGTTTTCATGGGGCCAACCGTACAATCGGCAGCGCTTCTTTAATATTATATATTATTATAATAGTATCTTTAAACATATAATGTCAATCCCAATTCACTATAATGAAAGCAGTGCCGGTTACAGCGTTGCAGTTCACAGCCCCGTCGTCCTCTGCTTCCCGGTCTGCCCCGTCTGGCTTATGCGTGGTTTCCAGTGACTTTGCAGGGGATTAGCAATTCTTAACGCGCAGGATTTTTCGTTCAGGGGAAATTCCCACCTGTCTGAGCGCAGCGAGTTTGGGAATTTTCCCTGGTTTTTAGAAAAATTCTGCACGTTTAGAAGTGCTTATCCCCGAAACTTGAACTGGAAACCACGCATAAGCCAGACGGGGCAGACCGAGAAGCAGAGGACGACGGGGCTGTGAACTGTAACGCTGCAGCACAGCGATAAATTCTGCAATTTAATGCCGAAGGAGGCCCCTATGCCAATCAGCCACCAGACCACCATCACCCTTAACGGAGTACCGCAGTACGTATCAATCCGGGCGGAAAGAGACCATCTGCCCCTTCTCCTCTATCTTCACGGCGGCCCCGGAGACGCCGCGCTGCCGCTGGTTCTGAAATACAACAGCGAGCTGGAGAAGCACTTTACCGTCGTCGTATGGGAGCAGCGCGGGGCAGGTAAATCCTATTACGATTTCGGAGACAGCACCGTCACCATCGCTACCTTTCTCGAGGATCTCCATGCGCTGGTGACACTCTTAACCGAACGTTACCATCAGGAAAAGCTCTATCTCGTCGGACATTCCTGGGGAAGCGTCCTGGGGCTTACCTATACGGAGAAGCATCCGGAGAAGGTACGCGCCTATGTCGGATGCGGCCAGGTGGTAAACATGAAAAAAGCCAGCCGCACGGGCTACGAGTTCGCCGCCGCACACGCCGGTAAAAAAGCTCTTGCGCGGCTGAAAAAGGCGGACTGCACCTACACCGGTGAAAACTGGCTGGACGATCTGCTTTTCGTGACAAAACAGGTTGTAAAACACGGAGGCTCCCTCTATGGCAGGACAAATTATAATCCCCTGGTGACACCGTTCCTATTTTCCAGGTATTATTCGATTCCTGATTTGATACGGCGCCAGAAGGGCAGCCTGCAGGCAATCAAACGGCTGTGGCCTGAGCTTATGGAGGTTAATTTTGAAGGCCGGACCGAGTATGGGGCGCCTGTCATATTCGTGGAGGGGCGTCACGACGTCCACGTCTCATCCGTGCTTGCAAAAGAATACTATGATACCATACAGACGGAAAAGCAGTTTCACTGGTTTGAGCACTCCTGCCACTTTCCGCAGTGGAGCGAACACGAAAAATTCCATTCACTCATGGTGGATTTACTACACTGATTTTTGGTTGCTTTGCATGTGTTGTCATTGACCTTCCCCGGATTTCATATATTGTAACACTTATGCAATCCCGGAAAGGCAGCGTGGCCACATGACTAATACCCTTTTTCCCCTCACCTCTTCCCAGCGCATGCTCCAGCAGGCCCTTGAAGAATTCGGCACAGCCCAGATTTTAACCATCGGAGTGTGCATTTCCTTACATGCTCCCGTAGACTTTTCCCTGTTAGAAAAATGCCTGAAAGAAGAAGTCCGGCGTCTTGAGTGCCTGCGGGTCCAGTTCACGCCGCCGCACAGAGACGGTGGAATCCGGCAGTATATTGTCCCGGAGAGTTCCCCTGACATTACATATGAAAACTTAAAGGATAAAAGCGCCCCGGAGATCAAGGCCCTGATGAATCACTGGAGCACTCTTGGCTTTGACGAAGCGGATTCCCCCCTCCTGCGTTTTGTCATGGTATCCCTTCCAGGCGGCTGGAACGGCCTTTACCTCTGTATCGATCACCGCATCATGGATTCCTGCGGACTGATTTTTATGATGAATGATACGTTCCAGCTGTACTGCCATTACCTTTACGGATCGCCGGCGCCAGACATGCCGGCGTGTTATGAAGAGGTTCTGCAGTCAGATTTACGGCGGGAACAGGATCCGCTGCGCAGGGAAAGGGACAGCGCCTTCTGGAGGCAGCTGCTGTCCGCAGGCGAACCCATCTACACAGATATCGGCGGCTCCCGGAAACTGATGCAAAGCCGGATCAGCCACGGCCTTCCCGGCCTGCGCGCTGCCGACCGGATCATACAGCCCATGGACGGCGATATGGAGAAGTTCACTCTGCCGAAAAAGGAGGCTGCCCGGCTGGAAGCATACTGCCGGAAGCATTCCGTGTCCATGGCTAATCTGCTGCTCATGGCCATGCGCACTGCGCTGTCCTTTGCCAATGATGGAGAACCGGACATCAGCCTCCGCAATTACGTATCCCGCCGCGCTTCCAGGCAGAGCCGTACCTGCGGCGGCTGCCGGATTCACTGCTACCCCTGCAGGACCGTAGTTTTGCCGGATGCCACTTTTCTGGATGGGATACGGCAGATAAAGGCTTATCAAAACGGCATATACCGCCACGCCGACTTCGATCCTGAACAGGTAAATGCGCTGTTTGCCGATACCTTCGGGATGCCGCCGCTTACCACCTATGAAGGAGCCGCATTGACCTGTCAGCCCCTTCCTCTCTCCTCTCCCAACCCATTTTTAAAACACATCCCGCTGAACATCGAGTGGTTCTCAAGCAGGGCGGATATTCAGAAGCTTTACTTAACGGTGATGCAGGCGCCTCAGAACCGCGGTTTGGATTTTTATTTCAAATATCAGACGGCAGAGCTGGATCGGGCAGATATCACTCGTTTTTACGAGGTGCTTTCTGAGATCCTTACACTTGGAACGCAAAAAGAATCTCTTAGCCTCTCATCAATTTTTTCCCGGATATCTGCTCCTTTTTAGGTTTTCTCATCTGTTCATTGCAGAAAAAAAGATATATTCTTATATATATAATTTTTTTTATGATATGATAGAAAAGCGGCAGGATAAGGAGTGATTTCATATGGAAAAGCATCAGGGGCGAACCACAAGCCTTCGTGCAAGGCTGATACTTGCATTCATCATTACCTCGATTATACCGGCAATCATCTTAAATCTGTTCTCTTATTACAACACCTCAGGTATCGTAAAAGATAATGTGGATGAGATGACCCGGTCCAATTTGTCGCAGACCCGCGGAAGCCTTGATGTATGGCTGGAATCCTATGAAGATATCCTGTTTCAGATTTATACAGATGATGATATCGTAGCCCTGCTTAAGAACTTAAATGAGAAGAAGGATCGTTCAGTCAGCCGCAGCCAGCTGCGCCGGACGCTGCACGGATTGTTTTATACCAAGGAATATATCAAATCCATCTCTGTTTTCACACAGGACGGTGATATGGTATTCTACGACCTTCTGACCGGTTCCTCCACGCAAAGTTCCTGGGTGGATAATCTTGGAATAAGCAGGCAGGAGCTGTATCAGGAAGTGTCCGAAGACAATCAGACGCATGTATTTTCCACCAGAGAGACAAAGGAATCCAATAACAGCAAGAATTATCTCTTTCACATAGCCCACCGGATTATTAATTATAAGAATCTGAATGAGGAGCTGGGAATTGTTGTCATCAGCATTGATGAACAGCTTCTTCAGGATATCTGCAACAACTCCGGGCAGGATTCCGGCAGCTTTCACTTTATTGTGGACAGTCAGGGGGACATTGTTTCTCATCAGGACCGCAGGCTTTTAGGACAGCATATCATAGACTGGTCAGAGGATATTGCCGCCAGGGAGGCGCAGTACCAGGATTATATTGCCGATCAGTTTGGATTTTCCAGCAAAACCGGTTCTGTTTATGTCATACATGATAAAAAACTGAACTGGGATATCGTCAATGTTTCAAACAGAAATCAGGTGATTGAGCGTTTGGATGCACAGCAGCAGATAATGCTCGTTGTTATGGCGGCTTCTCTGGGGGCGCTGCTGATTTTGATTGCAGTGCTGATTAAAAGCCTGACCGGTTCCTTAAAGAACTTATCCCAGGCTATGAAGCAGGCGGGGAAGGGCAATCTGTCTGCCCGGGTGAACATAACCAGAAATATGCCTACAGAGATCGCAGGCATAGCCGGACAGTTCAATCAGATGCTGGAAAAGCTGGGAGAGGCAATCGAACGTGAAAAAAGAGCCGGGGAAAAGCAAAAGGATGCGCAGATTGCCGCGTTAGAGGCTCAGATCAACCCTCATTTTCTGTATAATACCCTGGACACCATCAACTGGATGGCCATAGATAACGATCAGTTTGAAATCAGCAATTCCATTGGTGCGCTGGCATCCATCCTCCGGTATGGAATCGATGGCAGCAACCGCCTGGTGACGGTACGCCAGGAATGTGAATGGCTGAAACAGTATTTATTCCTGCAGCAGACCAGACTGAAAAATGGATTTTCCTGTCAGGTGGACGTGAGGCCGGATACCATGGAGTACCGGATTCATAAGCTTTTACTTCAGCCTTTTGTAGAAAATTCCATTATCCATGGTTTTGACGGTGTCAGCCGGAGGCATGAGCTTCTGGTGAAAATAGAAGCAGCGGATCATGAGATGCTTCAGATCTGCATCTATGATAATGGATGCGGAATTTCAAAAGAGGTGGTAGAACAGATGAACCGGGGGGTATTCAAAGAAACAAAAGAGAAAAATCACATTGGTATGGAAAATGCAATCACCAGAATTTATATGTACTATGGGGAATGTGCGAAGGTGCAGATAGAAAGTGAAGAAGGATCCTTTACCAGAATCAGTATCTGCATTCCAGTGGAGAGGGATAATGTATGATGAGAATTGTAGTGGTGGAGGATGAAATCCGTATACGGGAGGGAATCAGCCGGCTGCTGAAAAAACTGAACGAGGAATATGAGATCGTAGGCGCCGCGGAAAATGGACAGGAGGGCCTTGCTTTAATCCGCGAATTGAAACCGGACGTGGTGATCACCGATATCCGAATGCCGGTTATGGACGGCCTTGAGATGCTGGACCGGCTGTATCAGGAAAACGCAGGAACTAAGGCAATTGTGCTCAGTGCCTATTCGGAATTTGAATACGCCAGAAAAGCGATGCAGTCAGGGGTTACGGAGTATCTGCTGAAGCCGATTTCCTTTGGGGAGTTTTCCAGGGCGCTGACCAATATAAGACATCAGCTTGAAAAAGAACAGGATGAGCATTTAGAGGGAGTTGGAACCTTAGAGCAGGCAATCGGCGGACTGATCTGGGGTGGGATGAAGCCGGATCCCCAGTTGAAAAAGTATATGGAAAAGAAGTTCGGTCTGGCAGAGACCGCCCCGTTGATTCAAATCTGTGTTTATCTCGGATGGTATTTTGATGAAAACAGGGAACGCGCAAAGAAAAATCTGGAACTGATTATGAAACAAAGGCCGGATGTGAAATGGTGCATGATCGAATCGCCTTATGAGAAGTCGCTGATGTTAATCCTGTACGATTATCCGGATGCCCATCTCTTAGAACGGTGGTTTCAGTATCAGATTCTGCAAAATCAGATCCGTATGGACTTTCATGCCACAATCGGCTGGATACAGACTGAAGGATATGCAAAAGTGAAATCAGGCTTTGATACGCTGTACCCTTATATGGACTGGAATATCGTATTAGGGGAAGAAATCATGATTTCCTATCCCAAGATCACCCGTGTTCAGACGGTTCCATGCGTCTATCCCGTAGAACTGGAAAATCAGTTAAAGATCGCAATCTGTGCCAATGATATGGATAAGACCAGAAACTGTATCAGCCGCTTTCATCAGTATTTCCGCAATGGAAAGGTCTACACCCCCAAGGAGGTGAAGGAATGCTATGTCCGTTTTCTGTGGGCATTTATCAATATTGGAAAAGAGGTTGGATGCCTTGAGTATCAGAAGCTGGAACAACAGAAGATGCTGGAATCAATCATGGAGGCCAAAAACCATCAGGAGCTTGAGGCGGTGTCGGACAGCCTGACAGAAAAAATCCGGCCGGCCTCCGAGGATAACAAGGAGATGATCCGGCTGACGGTAAAAAGAGCAAAAAGCATGATACAGGAGTTTTATCAGACAGGCATCACCTTAGATGAGATTGCAGGAAAACTGGATATTACACCAGAATATCTGGGCAATCTTTTCCATCAGGATATGGGGATCACGTTCAGCGGATATATCCGCGATTTCAGGATTAACAAGGCTAAGGAACTCTTAATCGGAAGTCAGCTAAAGCTTTATGAGATTGCTGAACAAGTGGGATATTCCAATGCGAAATACTTCAGCCGTGTATTCCGTGACAGTGTGGGACAGCTTCCGGCGGAGTATCGTAAAACACACAAGTAGTTTAGATAAGTGGTCTTTTTGCAGAAATTTTCCGTTTTGTACAGCTTCCAACTATATTATGATAGATGTATCAAAGAAAGGAACACACAGGAGGGAAATTTATGAAATTAAAAAAGATGGCGGCTTTAGGAGCAGCGGCTGCAATCGCAGCGGCAATGATGGCAGGCTGCGGAAATGCAGATTCCAAAACAGCGAGCGGCACTACTGCGGCAGGAAGTACGGAAGCAGCAAAGGAAGAGGCAAAAGAAACAGCGGCAGCCGGTGAAGAGATGACACTGTGGTATTACTGGGAGAACGAAAGTCATCAAAAAGCGTTAAACGAGATGATCGATCAGTACAATACACAGCAGGCGGGGTATAAGCTGACTGCCAAATACGTACCCTTTGCGGATTTTAAGAAGCAGTTGTCCATAGGCGCATCAGCCAGTGAGCTTCCGGATCTTGTATTGCTGGATTCCCCGGACCATGCTTCCTATGCAACCATGGGAATATTTGCTGATCTGACTGGTAAATTCGATGTAAGCTCTTATTATGACGGTCCCGTGGCTTCCTGTACACTGGAGGATGTGCTCTACGGTGTGCCATTTGGAAGCAACTGCCTGGGACTTTACTATAACAAGGATATGTTTGAAGCGGCGGGAATCACAAAAGCGCCTGAGACATGGGATGAATTAAAGGACACGGCCCAGAAACTGACCTCTGGCAATGTGGGCGGATTTGCTTTCTGCAGTCTTCAGAATGAAGAAGGCACGTTTAATTTCATGCCATGGGTATGGTCTACCGGAGCTACCTCCTATGAGATGAATTCAGAAGGCGGAATTAAGGCCCTTACCTTTATCAAAGACCTGGTGGATTCCGGCGCGATGAGTAAGGAATGCATCAACTGGACACAGGGCGATGTGATGAATCAGTTTATCTCCGGGAATGTCGCCATGATGATCAATGGACCGTGGCAGATTCCTACCATCAGACAGGAAGCGCCGGATCTTAACTGGGATGTGGCATTGATACCAAAGGATAAAGAATTTGCTTCTGATTTAGGCGGCGAAAACTGGGCCGTGATTGCAGGCGGCAATGAAGCGGGCGCGCTGGACTTTTTAAACTATGCAACACAGCCGGAGCAGGTCAGCTTTATGATGAATACCATGGGATATATTTCGGCAGATAAAGAGATTGCCAAGACACAGTTTACAGCAGACGGGGACGCTGTTTATAGAAAATTCATTGAAGAGATGGAGTATACAAAAGCAAGAGGTCCGTTGGCTGAGTGGCCATCCGTATCGGATGCAATCTCCCTGGCCTTTAACCAGGTCATGACAGGTGCTATGGAGCCGGATAAGGCGGCAGCCGATGCCCAGGCGGCAATTGATACCATTGTAAAATAAGGAAAACCGATTGTGCGGAGTATACGGAATGCCCGTATACTCCCTTTTTAACCTAAAATGGAGGAAACCTTATGAAAAGGGCAAGGAAATTTTTCCGGTATGATAACATTGGATATCTGTTTGTTCTGCCGGCATTTATATATATGATGATTTTTGTTGGATATCCCATTGTGGACAATCTGATTTTAAGCTTTCAGCAGGTCACGATTCAGACGCTGACAGCGGCGCATAAGCCATTTGCGGGGCTGGCGAATTATACGGAGATTTTTAAGGATCCCGTATTTCACAAGGCCCTTATGAACACCCTTATTTTTACCGTGGCATGTCTGGTGGTCCAGTTTATGATCGGTTTTGTTTTGGCCGTATTCTTCAGTCAGAATTTCCGGCTTTCCAAACCCATACGCGGACTTTTAATGATGCCCTGGATGATACCGATCACGGTGACCGCTTTGATTTTTAAATTTATATTCGGAACGGATGTGGGAATATTAAACTTTATTCTGCACAGCCTGGGTCTGATCGGTAAAAATATAGACTGGCTGACATCTGCAAATACGGCTATGTTTGCAATTATCTGCGCCAATGTGTGGATTGGAATTCCGTTTAATATGATTCTCATTTCCACAGGGCTGACCACCATTCCAAAGGAATTGTATGAGAGCGCATCCATTGACGGCGCAAATAAGATACAGTCCTTTTTCAGAATTACGCTTCCCCTTTTAAAGCCGACTATAGAATCGGTTCTGGTGCTTGGTTTTATCTATACCTTTAAGGTGTTTGACCTGGTTTATGTCATGACAGGCGGCGGCCCCGTTAATTCCACCCATATGCTGTCCACTTATTCCTATAAGCTGTCATTTGAGCTTTTTAAGTACAGCAAAGGCTCTGCGGCTGCCAATGTCCTGTTGGTGATTCTGCTGATTGTCGGCTTATTTTATATAAAGATTACAGATGAGGAGGAAGCGTAATGGATGAGGAAAAGAAAATTACCGGGATAAGGAATATCATGCTTAATATTTTATCGGTACTCCTTCTGTGTCTGCTGCTGTTTCCGCTGTTTTGGATTGTGGTCACATCGTTAAAGACAGAAAAAGAGATCTTCCAGATACCGCCCACCTTATTTCCCAGGGTACTGAATACAAAATCCTATGTGGCTCAGGTGGCCACCGGCGATTTTAACATGTTTCAGTCTTTTGGGAACAGCCTGGTTATCTCGGTAGGCGCCACATTGATCGCCGTTGTCCTGGCGGTGCCGGCGTCTTATGGAATTGCCAAATATCATTTTAAAGGGAAAAAAGCAATTCTTCTGGGCTTTCTGGTCACTCAGATGCTTCCGGTTTCCGTATTGCTGACCCCAATGTTTATTTTGTTTAAAAATACGCATGTATACAACACGCCGGTGGCCGCGATACTGGCGGATGCAACTATCGGGATTCCATTTTCTGTCCTGATATTAAAAAATTATTTTGCATCCATCCCAAAGGAGCTGGAGGAAGCGGCTTATATTGACGGCTGCAACCGGTTTACGGCTTTTATCCGGGTGCTGATCCCCATAGCGAAGCCGGGAGTGGTCGTGTGTTCCGTGTTTTCCTTCCTGTATGCGTGGGGGGATTTAGCCTATGGCATGACCTTTATCATCGATCAGACAAAACGTCCGATCACTGCGGGAATCTTTAATTTTATGGGGCAGTACGGAACGAAATGGAGTTATCTGACTGCATTTGCAGTTGTTACAATCATACCGGTTGCTTTGATTTTTATCTTTATGCAAAAATACATTATCAGCGGAATGACAAGCGGAGCCGTAAAGGGTTAGTCAAAAAACAGGAGGACGACAGATGTTATCAGCAGAGAAAGGGAAATTACGGTATTATTACGATTCGGAGACAGTGATTTTGGAGGCGTGGGGCGATAATTCCCTGCGCATCCGGGCATTTAAGGAGAGCCGGATGCCAGAGGGGGACTGGGCCTTGTTAAACGTTCCGCCAAGTACTGCCAGTATAAGGGAATCTGAAAACGGGATGGAAATCACCAACGGTAAGATTCGCGCCAACGTATCGCAGTTTGGAAAAATTACGGTTTTTAACAGCGATGGAAAGCTGCTGTTAGAGGAATACTGCCGCAATCGAAAAGATGTATGTGATCCAAAATGCGGCGCACTCGAGGTGGAGGCCCGCGAATTCAAACCGAATATCGGTGGTCTGTATCACTTAACCTGCCGGTTTGAATCTCTGGATCCGGACGAGAAAATATACGGAATGGGGCAGTATCAGCAGCCATATCTGAATTTAAAAGGTACAGATTTAGAGCTTGCCCACAGGAATTCCCAGGCAAGCGTCCCATTTGCCCTCTCTTCCAGAGGATACGGGATCTTGTGGAACAATCCGGCAGTGGGACGGGTGGTATTCGGCAAAAATATTATGAGCTATGAGGCCTATGCTTCCAAAATCATCGATTACTGGATTACTGCCGGAGACACGCCTTCCGAGATAGAGGAAGCCTATGCTGCCGTAACCGGAACGGTCCCCATGATGCCTGAATATGGCCTGGGATTCTGGCAGTGCAAGCTGAGATACCAGACACAGGAGGAGCTGTTGACGGTAGCCCGGGAATATAAGAGACGGAATCTGCCCATTGATTTAATCGTTATTGATTTTTTCCACTGGCCAAAACAGGGAGAGTGGAAGTTTGATGAAACCTATTGGCCGGACCCGGATGCTATGGTCCAGGAATTAAAGGAGATGGGAATCGAACTGATGGTATCTGTCTGGCCCACCGTGGCCCGGGACTCTGAAAACTATCAGGAGATGCTGGAGCAAGGCTATCTCATCCGAACGGAACGGGGTTTCCGGGTTGGTCTGGATTTTGAAGGGGCCACCGTACATGTAGATGCCACCAATCCGAAAGCCAGAGAATATCTATGGGAGAAGGTGCGGAAAAATTATTACGAAAAAGGAATCCGGGTATTCTGGCTGGATGAGGCAGAACCGGAATATACCGCCTATGATTTTGATAATTACCGGTATTATCTGGGAACGGACTTAGAAATTGGCAATATCTATCCCTATGATTATGCAAGGGCATTTTATGAAGGGATGGAATCACAGGGGCAGAAAGGAATTGTGAATCTCCTGCGGTGTGCCTGGGCGGGAAGCCAAAGATACGGCGCGCTGGTGTGGTCCGGCGACATTGCCTCCAGCTTTACGAGCATGAAAAACCAACTGGCAGCCGGACTGAATATGGGGCTGGCGGGAATTGCCTGGTGGACCACGGATATCGGCGGATTCCACGGTGGAAATCCTGACGATCCTGATTTCCGCGAGCTGTTTGTGCGCTGGTTCCAGTGGGGAGCGTTCTGTCCCGTTATGCGTCTTCATGGCGACCGGGAACCCAGGCAGCCACAGGTGGGAACGACAGGCGGCGCACACTGCTGTTCCGGCGCTGCCAATGAAGTGTGGAGCTATGGGGAAGAGGTCTATGAAATCTGCAAAAAGTATATGGAGCTTCGTGAGAAAATGCGCCCTTACACCAGGAAGCTGATGGAGGAGGCACATGAGAAGGGCACTCCCGTCATGCGGACGCTGTTTTATGAGTTTCCGGGTGATACAAATGCCTGGAAAGTCGAGGATGAATACTGCTATGGAAGCGAGATTTTAGTTGCGCCGGTACTGGAAGCGGGGGCTAAAACAAGATCGGTATATCTGCCGGGAAATGAAATATGGACAGATGCTGAGACCGGTAACGAATATGAAGGCGGTCAGTGGATTGAAGTTTCAGTTTCTCTTGCTTCCATGCCGGTATTCCGGCGCGGAAGGAAAGCCAGATAGACAAACGAATATAAACCGGTGTGGGTTTTTAAAAGAACCTGCACCGGTTTATATTCGCTTTATATCAATTCTCTTCTTTCCGCAGCATCAATTCAACCGGCATATCCTTCCGGATGCTTCGCATGAAACAGCGCCAGCTTCGCAAAGAAGTCATCCAGGATCAGCCTGCTGTCGATGGAATGGTAAATCCGGATCGGTCTGTTCAGTTTCGTATGAACATAGGCCATGTCTTCCGTCACCAGCGGCGCCTCGACCCAGTCAAACTCAAATCTGTGCTCATATAAGAGCAGGCCAACGGCCGGGCTGTCCCCGACGACCCACGTCTCTCCAGTGCGGAAGGCGCTGTTTCTTGGCCCCTCCTCCTGCGCGTGTTCGTCCAGCTGCTGCAGAAGGTACTCTCCGATTTCCCCGTACGGAGCCACCTTATATTCCAGTTCTGCCAGTGACAGCGGCATCATCTCATAAACGTTCTTCGGAACCTGCCAGATCTCCATTTTACTCTGGAACACCACATTGGCCGCATTGATGTCATTACCCAGGTTAAACTCCGGGCCGCCGGCCGGATACCTTCCGCCGCCGATCCAGATAGCCGTCATCCGGGATGCGATCTTCGGCTCCATGAGAAGAGCGCTCGCCAGGTCCGTAAGCGGGCCTAAGAAGATTGCGAACAGCGGACGGTCGTCGTCCTTCATGGCTTCTCTGACAATCAGCTCCGCCCCTTCACTCACAACCGGAGTCGTCTTGTCGGGAATTGCATGAGGCGCGCCGTGGAAAATCATGTTTTCCTTCGGGAAATGCATCTTGTCGAAGATAACCTCCAGCTCTTTAAAGCTCCGCTCCATGGAATCCTCATGTCTCGTTCCATAATGAGCCGCAATCATACCTGCATTTTCAAATTTCGGGCTTAGCAGCGCCTGAACGATCGCAAACTGGTCGTCCGCCTCGTTCTTAGCATCGGTATTCACGATCAGCCTTACAATCTTTTCTTCCGGTACATGAAACTTATAATCTGTATATCTCATTCGCGTTCCCTCTCATTATTTTTTATTCCCGCGAGCAACGAGCCAAACGGACACGCTGGCGCGCCCATTTGGCGACTGCCGCGAGGGTCAAAAAACCCGTTGCTTGCGGCGGGGTTTTTGACTGTTAAATTACCCCTTAACCGCGCCATTCGTAAGTCCTGATACAAAGTATTTCTGGAAATACCCGAATACCAGCATCAGCGGTAGGGTGACCATGCAGATTCCCGCGGTGTACTGTCCCCATTCGACGCCCATCTCCGTCTTGAAATTCAGAAGGCCGACGGGAAGTGTCTTAATCAGCGCGTTGGAGGCCGTCGTAATGTTGGCCCACATCAGTTCTCCCCAGTTTCCGATAAAGGTGAATACGATGATGGTCGCAATCGCCGGTTTCACCAGCGGAAGCATAATATGGAAAAACGCCTCGAATTCCGTACAGCCGTCGATTCGCCCGCTCTCGATCAGTTCCTCGGGTATGGTCTCAAAGTACTGCTTGATGATATACATGGAAAATGGAATCTGCCATGCAATATAAGGCAGAATCAGGCTGATTCTTCCGCCCGTCAGATGCATCTTGCTCATCATGGAATAGAGGGAGATGTAGATCGCAATGCCGGGAATAAAGTTAAACACCATAAACACATCCATGATCAGGTTTGCCTTCGGTATATATAATTTCGCCAGCGCATATCCGCCAAGCAGTGAAACAATCGTGGTAACCGCTACGGAAACTCCGGTGACCACTACACTGTTTCCAAAATAGGTACCCAGTTTTCCCACACTCCACGCCTTGGCGTAGTTCATGATCTCCACGTTCTGTGGAAGGCCGAACAGGTTTACGAAGAACTCTTTATTTGATTTAAAAGATGTAAAAAACATGAATAAGATCGGGTAGGCAACCACGACCGTGTAAAGGCCCAGAACAGTATAGGCAAGCACCTTCATCCATTTATTCATGCCGAACATTCTATCGCTCATAGTTACCTCCTCTTACCAGCTTCTTGACCACAACCATGCCGATTAAAACAATGACAACAAAAATCATACTCATGGCGGAACCATAACCGTAATTGTTAAATGAGAACGAGTTCTGAAGAATCCATAACGGCATAACGGTCGTTGACTTGGCCGGTCCGCCATTGGTAAGTGCTACTACGGTATCGTAAATCTTAAGACCGCTCATGACTGCAAATATTGTGGAAAGCTGGACAAACGCCATGATAAGCGGCAGGATAATCTTCTTAAAGATCTGGAAATCCGTCGCCCCATCCAGTCTTGCAGACTCGATTAAGGAGTTGTCGATTCCCTGCATACCGGCAAAGCAGAGCACCATGGTAAGCCCCACCTGCTTCCAGGCCGATACGAAGAGAATACAATTGAGTGCCGTTCCCTTGTTGGTCAGCCACGCATGCTGTAAATTCTCCAGGCCGAGAGTACCCAGGATATTATTTAAAATACCGATCTCCGGCTCATAGACGAACGCAAAGATCAGGGCAGTGATGACGGCCGGAATCATGCTGGGTGAAAAGAGGATGGTACGGAAGAAGCCGCCCCATTTTTTCCCTACATAAAGAAGCAGCCATGCCATAAGAACACCTATGATCACGCTGAAAAACGCCGATGCCACACCGAGATAAACGCTGTTCCTGATGGCCAGGAGGAACGTCTTATCGCGGAACGCGGAAAAATAATTCTTCAAACCAAGAAACGTTCTCGGTCCAAAACCGCTCCACTCCTGAAATGACAGAATGAAACTGTCAAAAAACGGGATGACGGCAAATATAAGATAGATCACAATAGCAGGCGTCAGGAATGCAAAGCCTGCAACCATATATTTTTTCTCGATATTGCTCATTTTTCTCTTTGATTTCTGCATACTCTATACCTCAATGTAAGGAAAAAGGGAGCGCTGTCAGCACTCCCTTATCAGCGCGTATTTACTGCTTTCCTTATTCGCCTTTCACGGTTGCCTGCTTTAAATCTTCCAGCTGCTCCAGTGTGTCTTCCACGCTGGTTCCTGTGCAGACCATGCCGACCATATCATTCTGAAGGAAGGAATTGATCTCGGAAGAAAGTCCCTGCATCTGCTTGTACCCGACTACATTGTCGCCTACCGTGGTTGCAAGAAGGTCTTTTAAGATTTCGCTGTCCACCTTATCCTGCATGGAGATAGTAGCTGGCAGTCTTCCGCTCTTGATGATCTCTTCGATGCCTGCGTCGCTGGTATAGTACTTCATGAAACGGACCGCTTCCTCCGGATGCTTTGCATTGGCCGGAATGAACAGTGCGTTTGTTACCGTGTTAAGTGCATACTTTCCGCCTTCTGCTACGTATGGGAATGGAAGGATGCCAACTTCAAATTCACTGTTCTTGATGTATTCGCCTGCGTTGGAGCCTGCGTCAAACAGCATGGCTACCTTACCCTGATACCACGCCGCCTGAGTCTGGTCCTTGGTGGAGGTTAAAGCACCCTCGCCCGGATACCAGTAGCCTGCATCGTAAACGGATTTCCAGTTTTCAAGACATTTCTTTAAGCCTTCGCACTGGGTAAAGTCGCCTTTGCCTGCCACGTATTCTTCCAGCGTTCCGTCATTGGCCATATACTGGTATGCGAACTGAAGCAGCTGGTGGTTCTGGCCGTTCCAGTTGCCTACGCCGTATACACCGTTCTCCTTAAACACTTTACATGCTTCTACAAATTCGTCCCATGTCTTCGGAAGCTCTACATTATACTGAGTAAATAAATCCTTGTTATAGAAAATGGTCTCGATAACCGGCTGGTAGCTTACGGCGTAGTACTTACCGTCAACCATGCCTGCGTCTATGTATGCCGGAACAAATGTATCTTTCCACTCATTGTTGTTTTCTGTTAAGTATGGAGTTATGTCGTATGCCATGTTGTCATCTGTAAATGCATTGATCTGGCTGCCCCAGAAGAAGCTTACGTCGACCGGATCGCCGGAAGCGATGCCTGTCTTGATGATCTGCTCTGCGTTATCGAAGTCTACCGGTACGATCTCAACCTTAATATCCGGGTTCTCTGTCTGGAAGCCCGCTACGATATTCTGGTTGTACTCGGAATCGGATCCGTAGAAACGAATGGTCGTTACCTCTCCGCTCTTCGCCGCCTCTGTGGCAGTGTCTCCTGCTGCTGAAGTATCTCCTGCTGCAGTGGTATCTCCCGCCGTAGTTGCTGCGCTTTCCTTTGCCGTCGTACCTGAACCTGAACTGCCACACCCCGTTACCATGATCCCCGCTGCCAGGGCAACTGTAAGAACTGCTGTTAATTTCCTTTTCACGATTCTCCTCCTTGTTAAACACTATTGAATTTTTATTTAATTAACAATTAAATTATATTTAAAATATACACTAAGAATTAAGTTTTGTCAATATGATTTTACTAAACTTTACAATCTTTCTGGTGTTTTTCTCTCTGTCTTCTCTCTTTTACCCTATGGGCTGTCGGATACATTTCAAATACTTCATGAAAAGCATTGAATCTGTGTTTAATTATTTAATTTTTCATCTGAAGTGCCCTCTTTTCCTGCCTATGATAGTTTAATACATAGTGCACAGGTATGGATGAGGAAATACTTTCCAACTTTTCGTTACATTTCCACGACTACTCATGACGCAGGCTTTGCATCCCCGCACTGCATATGATAAAATCATGGAAGTGCAGATACGGATTTATAAGGAGGGTATTATGCTGCAGCTTGGGATTTGCGACGACGATAAACATATGCTTACATATCTAACAAAACTATGTTCCGGAATTCTTCCTGAAGCCGGTATTGAAGCATTTCATAATGGTATGGATCTGTTAAGCTCTTCGACAGAGTTCGATATCATTCTAATGGATATAAGTATGGGGAAAATGAATGGACTGGAGACGATCAAGCAGCTGCGCAGCCGGACTCCTTCGCGCACGCCTCACCGCCCTGCCGTCATATTTATTACTGCATACGACGAATATGTGTTTGATGCTTTTGACTTATTTGCTTTCCAGTATCTTTTAAAGCCCCTGGATGAAGAGAAATTTGAGAAGATTCTTAAAATGGCCGCGGCAGAATGTGAAGAACATACTGATGAGAAGGCTCTTTTTTTCCACACGAAAACCGATCATATCCGGGTCTGTCCGAGCCAGATATTCTACGTGGAGAGCAATCTGAGAAAAGTAGTCATCCACACGGAAAAGGAAGCATTTGAGATCTATGCCACCATGAATGATCTGGAAAAGCATTTAGGCAGCCGTTTCTACCGCTGCCACCGGGGATTTCTGGTGAATCTGGAGAAGATCAACAGCTATAACCGCCAGACGATCCGGCTGACGGACGGAAGCAGCCTGCTGCTGTCCAAGACGAGATATTCTGAATTCGTTGACACCTATATGCATTTTTTAAAACGGGGAGAACAGTAACAGGCCTGAATTCTCTCTCGGCTTTGGGGGCGGGACCGAGAAAGAATTCAGGCCGGGCGATTTTGCCCCGGCCTGTTTTTATTCCGATTTCCATACCCGCTGCAGCATCACGGTTAAATAGAAACGGTCCTCACTGTAGCGGTAATCTGCTGTGCCGAAGTATTTCTCCGCACACCGTCTGATATTCTGAAATCCCAGTCCGTGTTCAAAGGGATCTTCCTTCCTCGTCATCAGGAAGCGTTCTCTCTCTGCATGTTTTAAAATCCCGTCAAAGGTATTGGTAATTTCCATAAGAAACACGTTGTTTTTGCAGTATGCCTCAATCTGAATGGAGAGCGGCGCCTCCGGATTCTTCTCCTTCAGCCGTTCGCACGCCTCCAGCGCATTGTTCAGTGCGTTATTTAAAATAATGCTGATATCAAATGCGCTGATGCGGTACGCTTCCGGGAAACGAAAGGAGCAGGTGAACTGAGCACCCAGACTGCGTGCCTGCCGGTACTTCTCGTTGATCACCACATCGGTCACCGGATTTCCGGTGTGGTAGACTGCATTCATCCGGTCGAGGGCTTCTCCGATCCCCGAGAAATACGCGCCCAGCCCCTCCGGATCGTCTTCCACCCGGATCCCCCTGCTGCTCAGCAGGCTTCTGATATCGAACAGATAGTTCTGCATATCATGTTTCATGGAACGGATTCCGGTGTAGAGCCGCTCGATATCCTGAATATGCCCTTCCATCTGCTCCACCTGATTCTCCAGCATGTCCGCCTTTCCTTTTTCCTCGCCGAAAACCAGAAGCTGTTCATAGATATCGCACGAATACAGAACCGCCGCCATGAGGCCCAGCGTCAGCGCGGGAATCAGCAGATAAAACGCGGGGCCGTACCATTTTACAAGCTCCACCGCCGCTGTCTCGAACAAAACCTGTTTAATAAAGTTTATGAAAATATAGAAGGATATCCCTGCGCCCGCCGGCAGAAGTAAAAAGACTACTTCCTTCCATTTCATCTCCCACGTGCGCCGTTTTAGCTTTACGGCCAGACAGCGGCTGGAGATCAGAATCAAAACACAGGCCACGGCCAGGCTTATGAAAAAGACACTGTTGTATAGAACCGCCCGAAGAAAACTGTCCGGGTACGGCAGCCCCGTAAAAAATGGACACGTATAGAATATAAGGACCGGCAGTTCTCTGTCCCCAGGCGGCAGCTCCGCGTGCAGCGCCATTTGAAACAGAATGTAGCCCAGGTGTTCCATTGTCTGCATCGTCAGAAGGTAAAACGTACAGAAGGTCACTGCCAGATAGAGCTTCGCAGCAGCCGGTCCCTTGTAGAAGACCGAACATAAGAGCAGCAGAAACACGGGATACCACAGCAGCCAGGTTCCCGGAACCGACCATTGAAGCCCCGGCTCCCACCCGATTACCATTGCAGTGGCAAGATGAATAAGAAAGGGGATGGCAGCCGCAGTCAGCCATGGCCGGCCAAAGCGGGGCTTTAACAGGCGGTTCAGCAGGAGAATGAGGCCCACACCGGCCGCGGCCGGATAGAGCAGGTTCAGCAGCCCCCAGGAGGAGGAGATTATCTTTTCCGATATTAGATTTTCGAATATGAACGTACTCAATTTGATGCTCCTCTCCGTTGGGTTTTTAGTTAGTTGGTTTTTTAGTTAGTTGGGTTCTTAGTTAGACAGCCAGTTGCATTCACACAGCCGCCTCTCTTTAATCTATCACAAAAAAACAGTTTTAGACAGAGACATTATAGTAAAAGGGATATTATCACTTTTCCGCACAGAAACGGCGGAGAGGATTTCTTCTCCTCTCCGCCGCTCACCGTCTGCTCATGAAAACTTATATTTCACTTCGCATCCATAAGAAACCTTATTGCAGATGTTCACCACCCGGTCCATGACCGTGCTGAACTCCGCGGCATCCGCGTCGATGTCCATCTCCCTCAAGTCCTCAGAAATGTCCACCTTCTTTACCCCGTCCATTTTTCCGATCTCGCCGACAATTCGCTGTGCCTTCGAGGGGTCTGACAGGGAATACACATGATAACGCCTGCTCATACCTTTTCCTCACTTTCACCAGTTGTTATTAACAAGTATTGGCAGAAGAGGGAAATTTTAAACACAGGGCGCGGTTCCGTTTTTTATCAGAGCCAGATCTTAAATGTCCGAATCTCAAATGGCTGTAAAACCGCTGTTATTTCATCGGTTTCCGCTGCGCCGCAGTCCTGTTCCAGCAGGTTGCAGACGGTCCATTTCTTCACGGGGTAGTCAGATCGGACGGATACCGTCTGCCTGCTGCCTGACACTTCATGGAGACGCACAATCAGGCACTCTTCTCTTTCTGCCTTCTTTACCGCATCCACAAATACCGACGGATTATCCGTCCATACGATCCGTTTGCCTGCTGTCTGCACCTTCTCTCTGCCTCTTGCCGAGCCGATCGGCACGTTTAAATTCAGACTCTCCGGAATGGTTCCTCCCTCCGTCACCGTTCCCGCATGGGGATAAAGCGCATAGGTGAAGGTATGCAGTCCCATGTCGGCCTCCGTATCCGGGAATTTCGCGCTCTTCAAAAGAGAGAGTTTAAGCGTGCTGTCCTTGGCATTATAGCCGTATTTGCAGTCATTCATCAGGCTGACTCCATAGCCGCTGTCGGAAATGTCCGCCCACTTGTGGCCCGCCACCTCGAACCTCGCCTGATCCCAGCTGGTATTATAGTGAGTCGGGCGCTCCACATGGCCAAACTGGATATCGTATACCGCCCTGGTACTCCTGATGTCCAGCTCGAAAGCCGCTTTTAAGAGCCGATGGTCCTCATGCCAGTCCACCGTGGTTTCAAAATCAATGCGGCGGCTGTTGCCATACAGGATCATGTCCTGCACGATGGCTGATTTCCGGTATACGTAAGAGAACCGGATCACCGTCCTCAGTTCGTTATTTTCCAAAAGCACCGGCGGATCTGTGAGCTCCGCGGTCTCAACCTTTTCCATGTAAAAGATGTCGATATCCCAGGCGTCAAACCGCATGGGCTTGTCCTCGAAGATCTCCAGGCGGTTTCCTTCGCCCTTCAGCACCTCACGCTCGTTTTCCTTATCATAGACAGAGGTCAGCTGTCCCCTGTCATTCCAGCGGATCCGGTAATACCGCGTCTCGGCGCCATGCGCATGGACAAAAGCCAGGTGATCCGATCCGCCTTCTTCCCCTGCAAAACCGCTCTGTCCCTCTGCGGCCGCCCCCGGCAGGAAACAAATACTCCGCATCTCCAGTCCCCGCATACTGGTCTGCAGCCAGTAACCGCTGCTGTCACGGCATGCGTTTATCAGTGTTCCGTCGAGTTCCGTAAACCGGCCCTCCCGCGGCTCTTCGATCCGGACCAGATCGTTTCTGCTGTAGCTGCTGAAATTCCAGAGCGTCCAGTGGTTGTCGCTGTTGTCCGTAAGGCCGGCGAGAAGAACAGCTCTCGTCTCGTTAAGCAGCCGGTCCGCCTCCCGGTATTCCTTTTCAGAATCTTCATAGACTTCATGGATGGAGGATCCCGGAATGATATCGTGGAACTGATTGCGCAGAACGATCTCCCATGCGTGATGGAGGGCCTCCTGCGGATATTCCTGCCCATCCGCAAGGCTGCGGCTGGCCAGCCATTCCGTCTCCGCCAGCTTCCACTCCAGTTTCCTGTTCCATCTCTTATTTTTCGCCTGAGACGTATAGGTGCCGCGGTGGTATTCCAGATACAGCTCGCCATCCCATACCGGCTGCTGGCTCTTCCGTTCCTCCATATCGCGGTGAAGCTTCTGGAAATAGCCTCCTGCCGTGTCATTCACCACAAGGGGCACTCCGGGAAGCAGATCCATGGACCGCCTGCTCTTTAACATTCCCGTTGTCACTCCACCGCCGCCGTCCCCGTGGCCAAAGGGGATCAGCACATCCTTCGTCAGGTTCTTATCCCGGAACCGCTCCCAGCTTCCGAATATCTCGAACGGCGTCAGCTTTCCGTTATACGTCGCTCCGTGCTTATGCTCTGAGCTTTCATACGGCGTTGTAATGAAATAGGTCAGTATCTCGCTTCCGTCGATTCCCCGCCACCAGAAGAGGTCATGCGGCATCCGGTTCACATCATTCCAGCTGATTTTCGTGGTTGCAAATGTCTGAATCCCGCACTGCTTCAGAATCTGAGGCAGCGCCCAGCTGTATCCGAACACATCCGGAAGCCACAGATGCGTGCATTCGCGGCCGAATTCCTCTTTGATAAAATTGCAGCCATGCAGGAACTGGCGTACCAGCGCCTCCCCGGAGGTGATATTGCAGTCGGCTTCCAGCCACATGCCGCCGTCCACTTCCCATTTCCCATCCGCAATCCGTTTTTTAATCTGTTCGTAAATCTCGGGGCAATCCCGTTTGATATACTGGTAAAGCTGAGGCTGGCTCTGCAAAAACAGGAAGTCCTCATTCTGTTCCATGAGCCTGAGAGCGGTAGAAAAGGAACGCATTGCCTTTTCCCTGGTATGCTTTAATCTCCACAGCCATGCCACGTCGATATGGGTATGGCCCACGCAGTGCACCGTGATGTCACTTCTCTTATCCATCTGTTTGAAATCATCTTCCAGATGCCGCAGCGCCGCCTCCACCGTGGGATAAAAGCGGTCCTGATCCCAGTCAATAAGCGTGTACGCATCGTTTAAGGCAGTCAGGATGGCCTCCTTCTCGGTGCCAGTCTCCGGCATCAGCGCCGCGCTCTTAACGACAGCATCGGAATGGTAGAAAAAACGGTCCGCGGCCAGATTCAGATATCCGATTCCCGCCTTCTTAAAACGGTGGATCTGCTCGGTGCGGACACCGCCTCCCTCCAAGCCGGTCCAGAGCAGAAACGTAAGCTCTATAGTCGTGCCGGCAAACGGTTCCAGAATCACCTCATTGTGGAACGTGTCCACTCCCTGGTACGGCTTCCCGTCGACAAACAGCAGGGACTCGAAACCGCTGTTGAACCCCTCCCCCGTCTTGCCGAAGTCGAAGACTCCCATGATCTGGCTCCCCTCCCGTTTCTCCGGAACCGCAGCATCCGCCTGCAGCCACAGATAGCGGTCACGCCCGATAAAGAATTCTCCCTTCCGGACCAATTCCCCGCCTGTCAGGCGCCCCGGATACCGGGACAGAACCTCATCGGTCTCACAGCCGGCGTCTCTGGAGACAAAGGGGAATACTTCCACGGTCTCCTCATATCTCCTGCTCCATATTTCCTCCGTATAAACGGTTAATTTCTCATGAGTTAAAAACATCTCGTTTTCCTTTCTGTGATGGAATTCCTTTCCGCATCATGATAAATCGTGTGAAGATAATACATTTTTCAGCCTCGTGACAAGCATTCCGGCATCCTTTTTCTGCTGCATCACGAGAAAGGTAAGCCGTTCCCTGGGACAGTTCACAAAGCTGCAGCCGAGCCATCCGTCCCAGCAGTACTCCATCTGCCGGCCGAGAACAGAGGCCTGTCCCGGATTCCACAATACCCTCATAAAATTTCCGTAGCTGAATCCGCGCTGTCCGAACCAGCGTTCAAAGCTCCCCTGCGGGCTTTCTGACAGCGTATCTCCGAAAAGGCGGCCTCCGGTCAGATATTCCACCGTCCCTGGACGCAGAATTTGCCTCTCTTCAAAACTCCCCTTTTGAAGAAGCATTCTGGCAAACCGCTCATAGTCATCAATGGTAGATGCCAGCCCTGCGCCCCCGGATTCGAATCCTGCGTTTCCCTTCATACGGTTGTTGATTCCCAGGAAATTGCCGGTGTACTCCTTCAGTTTCCCGTCCGTTCCCGTCTCATAGGCCATTGCCAGGCGGTGCTGCTTTTCCTCCGGCACGTAAAAGCCGGTATCCGTCATACCCAGCGGTTCAAAAATCTCTTTTCTCATGAACGCTCCCAGCGTCTGATTCGTAACCGTTTCGATGACTGCCCCCATAATATCGGCGGATATACCGTATTTCCACGAGGTGCCGGGCTGATACAGAAGAGGGATCGCTCCCGCCTTTTCGGCAAACTCCCGGGTCGTCATCGGTGATTCCGTGATCAGACGGCGCTCCGTCTCGCAGAAGAGCTCCCTGGTCCGCCTCTCTGTCTCCGTATCCGAATCCCCGTAGGACAGCCCCGATGTCATATTCAGCAGGTCATGGATCGTTACCGGGCGGATGGCCTCTTCCAGATGGCCGTCACGCCACACCTTTCCGCCGGAAAATGAGGGGATATACTCGTAAACCGGTGTCTGCAGACACAGCGCTCCTCTCTCCAGCAGGATCATGGCGGCTACGGCGGTAACCGGCTTGGTCATGGAATATAAGCGGTAAATCGTATCACATTTTATCTTCCTGCCGGCCTTCCTGTCCGCATAGCCTGCCTCCAGGCGGCAGAGTATTTTTCCGTCTTTCATTACCAGGACGCTGGCCCCGCTCATCTCCTGCTGATCCAGGGCGTCTGCGAGAACCGCTTCCATTCGCTGCTGCAAATCACTGTTCATTCCCTTGTATCTCCTGTCCCTTTTTCTGATTCTGAACCCGTTCCATATAATCGGAAGGGCTGACCCCCACCACCGAAGCGAAAATTCTGCTGAAATAGAACTGGTCGTTATAGCCCGCTCTGGCGGCTACATCCTTCACATAGACGGAGGTTCCCTCATCCATTAAGTCTCTGGCGCACTGAATCCGGGCCAGAGTCAGGCACTTATTGAAGGAGCTGCCGGAGTATTTGCGGAACAGCTTATTTAAATACGTCGGCGACAGGCCAAATTCTTTACACAGTCTCCCCATGGAAAGTTCCTCTGACAGATGGCGCTCCATGTAGCCGGTGATCCTTTTAAAGAATTCCTCCGTGTCCATTTTCTGCTGTGCCGGTTCTTTCTTTATCTTCTGCATCAGCATGTTTTGTATCGCGTCTGAAACCTCATCCAAATCTTCCGCATAGAAAAAGAGGTCATCCAGAATCCGCTCCGTACTCTGCTCCATTCCGGAGAGCAGGCCGGATTTATCCATCAGGATCAAAAGGTATCTCACCTGGGCTTCCACATACATCTGCGTTCTCTTCGTGCGCTTCCAGCAGTCAAAAAGCTCTGCCACCGCCGATATGATTTTCTCTCTCTGACCTTTTTGAATATAGTTTTCCAGGGCCTGAAACTCTCCGCCCGTCGTTTCCTGTCCGTCCTGTCCCTTCCGTTTATCCTCTTTCAGCTCCTCTGCAATCAGGATCTGGCTTGCGCCGATCACGATACTGCTGTCGAGAAGCTGGTACAGCTCTAAAAAGACGTCGTCCGCACGTCCGATGGAAAACGGCGTTTCCCGGATAATACCGGTCACATAGTTGGAGTTGCCGTGCTCCCGCCGGATTGTCTCGGAGATGATCTGATAGAAGCTCTTGTAAAACAGAATATCTTCCGGATAGAGATACATCGCCTCCATCTCATCTCTTCCATAGAGGTAGATTTTCTCATCCCTGCCGGAAAATATCTCAAAGCCGGAATTGCCGGAATACCGCCGCGGCAGTCCATTTCTCCTCACAAGCGCCGCGTAATATTTCCCCGCCGGGAAGTAGCGCTCCAGCAGTTTCCTATCGACACTGTTCTTCTCGCACAGGCTCTTCATCAGAAAATTCCGCTTTCTGGCATACCGCTCAGCCAGCACCTCCTCCATGCTGTTTAATGCATTCTGCAGGGCGGACGGCTTAATCGGCTTTAACAGATAATCATAGACGCCCGACCGTATGGCCGCCTTCGCATACTCAAACTCCTGATACCCGCTCACCACCAGCGACAGCACCTCGGGATAGCGCTCCTTCACACGCTCGGCCAACGCGATTCCATCCATGACCGGCATTTTCACGTCCGTGATCAGGATATCCGGCGTCTCCTCCTCCAGCCGCTTAAGCGCTTCCTGGCCGTGCTCCGCCGTGGCGGTCACCTCGAACTGCGGGCATTTGATGGCGATAATATTACAGATATGCTTGATGGCCGCCGGTTCATCATCCACTACTAGAATACGGTACATATTACGACTCCCCCTCCATAGTACTGCTTTTGCGAACTCCGAAAAATACTTCCGCTCCCTGTTCGTAATTACCTGCGCGATAGATCAGCTGTTCCGAATACAGCAGATACAGGCGGGCAAAGCTGTTGGCGTTGCCCATGCCCCCGATTTCCAGCTCCACATTTCTCTGTATGGAGCTGATCTGCATCCTTAATTTCATGATCTCGTCCCTGACGTACTGAAGCGCCTCCTCCGAGAAACCATCCCCGTTGTCCCGAATCCTGATATACCAGCCCTCATCGTCCTGCCATCCTGTGATCTCCAGGCGCATGGTCTCATAACCATTTTCATACCCATGGGAAATGCTGTTCTCCACCAGCTGCTGCAGCACCAGCTTCGGCAGAATACAGTCCTTTATCTCGGGCTGAATGGTAATCTGGTACTCCAGTTTATGCTCATAACGGCACTTTAGGAGTCTGATATACGCCTCCAGATAATCGGCCTCCTTCTCCACCGTGGCATACCGCTCCTTCGTATTGGTGGAATAGCGGAGCATGGACGCAAGACCGTCGCAGATCTCACAGATGACGTCGTCATCATTCAGGACGCCTCTGCTGGAGATGACGTTCAGGATATTATAGATAAAATGCGGATTCACCTGCGCCTGAAGCGCGTCAAACTGGGCCTGGAGCTGGATCATGGAAGTTCGCTTTTCCTTTAAAATAGCGCTGTCCAGACGCTTCAGCATGTTTTCATAGGACTGCCGCAGCAGCTCGATCTCATTGCTGGAGGTCTTCAGCTCCACATTTTCCGTGATATTGGTAAGCTTTGTGCGTTCCATTAAGTCCGCCAGTTCCTGTACCGGCCTGGCCAGATGATTGGAGGCCGCCACAATATAGAGAACGGCCACTCCGATAAAGCTTGCCGCCAGAAGCAGTGTGCTCATAAAAATGTACCGCAGGTCACTCTGCACCGTGTCGTACCGTTCCGCCACCAGAATCGCAGCGCCGGTCTCTGCGGACACATTTCCCGCCAGAAACTCGTCATTTCCCGTAACGGAATTGCGGTATCTCCTGGCAGTCGTATCCCCCTGTGCTAAAAAATCCCCATAGCCCAAGTCCCCTTCGTACCGTTCATTGCTGAACAACAGATTCCCCTTTTCATCGAAAAGGAGGACCTTTATCTCCGGATTGGAGATAGCAAACAGGGTCCGCAGCGAGTCTTCCGTCCTCTGGACCTCGATATAGCCCAGATTATTCCCCTGGATTTCCTTTACTACAGAAAAGACATTCTGCTTCTTCTCCCCCCAGTCGTCCTCGTGAGGGCCTATGACTGCAAACTGCCCATATCCGACCGAATCCAGCTGGTCCTTCCATGGCAGGGCGTCCAGATTCATTCCCGCGTTCATCTTCCGTTCTTCGTGGGTTGTCGCTATTACCACTCCATTTTTATTGTAAAAAAGGATCCTGTAAAAATTACTGATAAAGTAATCGGTATTGAGTATATTTCGCACCACTCGGGCCGCCTCGTTAAAATACAGGGAAACGTAGTCGGCATCCTTTGGAAATACCGACAATTTCCGTATAGCCTCCAGGGCATCCACGTCGCTTAAAACGTAATGGCTTACATTTTTCATCGCCTTGATGGACTCCTCGTACTGCTGCGTCAGCTGCCTCGACATATCTTCCAGATTCCGCAGTTCCTGATTAACGGAACGCTTCACGCTGGAGTAGTAAAAGAATCCGCCCAGCAAAACAGCCGCCGACAAGACAAACGCCGAATAAACCAAAATCATACGGGTGCGAAATTTCATAAAAGTCCCCTCTTCCCCTCAGTTGTACTGTCTGATCTTCATATAAAATACTATACAAATAAGTAACTTAAGTTTACCTATCCTCCTGCAATTAATCAAGTACCAGATTATCCTTTGACCGAACCGGCCACCATGCCATCCACAATTCTTTTGTTAAAGAACAGAAACAGCACCAGCATGGGGAGCGTAATCATGATCACGTTGGCAAACAGCAGATTGTAAGAACTGGAATACCGTCCGATAAAATTAAACAGCGTCAGCTGGATCGTGGCATTTTTCGTTCCGGGCAGGAAATAGAGGGGATTGGTGAAATCATTAAATACGGCTACCGCATTTAAGATGATGACGGTGGAGGTTACCGGTTTTAACAGGGGAAGAATAATCTTCGTAAACATCTGGGTTCTGGTACATCCGTCGATGTATCCCGCCTCCTCCAGCTCCAGCGGAATGGAGCCCACAAAGCCCCGGTAAAGCATGATGGTAAACGGAATCTGCAGCGCGCATTCAATCAGCATCATACCCGGAAGCGTCTTATATAGGTGCAGTCCCTTCATGACCCAGATCGTTGGCAGAATGGCCGGCGGTACCATGAGTCCCGATAAAATAATGCTGTTTGCAATGCCTGTCAGGCGGTCCCTTCTTCTCTGGAGCACGTATCCGGCCATGGAGCAGACCACAATCAGAAGAACGACCGAGCCTGCCGTGAGCACGGCGCTGTTTTTAAAGGACCGGATCAGCAGATAGTTGTTGGCCTTTATCACTTCCAGATAATTTTCCCACTGAAACACTTTAGGAAGGGACAGCTGCAGCAGATTGGCCTCCCGCCGCTCCTTTAAGGAGCTGACCAGCATGAAGATGAACGGAACTACAAAGATGGTTCCCGCCACCAAAAAGCCTATCACATCGCCAAGCAGTCTCACTCTTTTTTTACGTGTCATATCAGTCCACCTCCCTGCTCAATAAGAATTTCTGAAGCGGATAGGCCAGTACCGCGATCATCAGGAACATAATCACATTCCCTGCCGTCGAAAGGCCGTAATACCCCGCCGCATACTGCTTATATACCGCGGATGCGACCACCTCCGTCGCATATCCGGGTCCGCCTCCGGTCATCGCCCAGATCAGGTCAAAGCTCCTCATTCCGCCGATAAAAGATAACATGATGACCGAGTTCATGGCCGGACGGGCCAGAGGAAGCGTGATATAAAGCAGCTGTTTCCATTTATCCGCCCCATCGATCACTGCGGCCTCATAATACGTCTTGTCGATCGCCTGGATACCAGCGATAAAGATCACCGAGGCCACGCCGAGGCCCTTCCATACATCCGTTCCGATTACAGAAAATAAAGCCAGCTTCGTATTGCCCAGCCAGTCAATGCCCTGGATTCCGATCATCCCCAGACACTTGTTGATCAGGCCCTTTGACGGATGCATCAGAGCGGTAAACGTAATTCCCACCGCAATGGTAGATACCAGGTTTGGGAAAAATACGATCGACCGCAGCAGATTCTTTGTCTTGATACTGCTGGTTAAGAACACACCAATCAAAAAACCGAGTACCACCTTGGCCCCACACGTCAGTACCGCGTAGACCATCGTATTTTTCACGCCCGTATTCAGGGACCGTTCGGAAAAGAACATCTTAAAATTCTGCAGGCCGCAGAATTTCACCTCGTCGAAGTTCCAGATCGTCAGGCTGAAATACAGGGAAAGAAGCAGGGGTATCAGAAAGAATACGGTAAAAACGGCCATGGCCGGCACCAGAAACCACGTGGAATATATTTTTTTCTTATCCATACTATTCTCCTGTCTAAGAAAGAACGAAGCGTATCACCGATAGTGAACGCTTCGCCTTTCGCTCTTCTCTATTCCCGCAGGCCGCGGGCTTTGATTACCAATCCAGTCCCAGCTGTGCCGCCTGTTTCTTACAGTCTTCGTCGTATGCCGCGGCCGCTTCCTCCGGAGTCGTCTGTCCCGTACCAAGCTCCTGGCAGATTGCAGGACAATCGGCACCCTTTACCGGCGTGATAAACTCCAGTGCAAGTCCGGTCTTTCCGGAATCAAAGTACTGCTGCAGATCGAATTTAACAGCGTCGTAGGCGTTATCCGGCAGCTTGTATCCCTTGACGCAGTACGGTCCTTCCGGAAGCAGAGCCGCCGTATAGACATCGAGAGCCTCGTCGGAAATCATGAATTCCATTAACCGCTTGATATCGTCTACCTTGCCGGAATTCTTGTTGCCGTACCAGGAAGACGGCTCCCATACCGTCAGACCCTGTTCCTCCGGATCGTCGCCCGGAATGGCAAATGCCCTGACATTGTTCACTTCATCCCCGTACAGCTCGTAGATATTGGAGAGTGCCTGCGAACTGGAGAAATAGTGCGCGCCTTCGCCTGTCACGATCATGTCACAGGCATCGTTATAAGTCGTAGCCATATAGTCATCGTTGTAATACGGAGTGGTATCCGCTAATTTCTCCCAGCTGCGCAGTCCCGCTTCGTTGGTAGCAAACTTGATTTCACCCTTTTCGAATTTCTCCGCAAAGTCCGGTTCCTTCACCATAACGTTGTAGTAATCCCCCAGGAATGGGAACTGAGTCGTCCACTGATCCGCATAGGAACCAATCAAAGCCACTTCCCCGGCTTCTTTTAAGACGTCACAGTTATGTAAGAACTCATCCCATGTTTTGGGAACTTCCAGGTTGTATTTTTCGTAAACGTTCTTATTATATAAGATTACGCCGCCCTTTGCCGATGAGGTTGGGATTCCGTATACCACGCCGTCAATGGTGACCGCCTGCTTATACGTGTCATCCAGCCTGTCCGCCCAGTCCTCATTGGTGATATCGATGAAATACTCTGCCGGATTGAGTGCGGAAAGCAGTGCTCCCGAGTTGGTTCCGCAGAGATCCGCCATATCGCCGGAAGCCAGCCGTGTCTTGATGATGGCGTCGCCATTGTCTCCGCCGCCCCGCACTTCTACTTCCACGTGAATTCCCAGTTTCTCTTCTGCCAGATCGAATACTGCCTGGTATCCCGCCGGCGCCAGATCGGTACCGATGGACGCGGTCAGCGTCGCTTCTTTATATTCCCACTGGCCGTCCTCTGCCTTCGCTTCTGTCTCGCCCTCGCCGGACGTTTCTGTCTCTGTGTCCTTCACCTCCGCCTTTGCAGTCGTCTGCTCTGTCTCCGGATTCGTCTGCTCTGTCTTGCTGCTGCCGCATCCTGTCATACTGCCTGCGGCAACCGCTGCCGCCATCATGAGTGCTATTGTTCTGCGTTTCATCTTGTAAACCTCCTTGTTATGAGCACTTAGCGGCTGTCCTTTCGCCGCTTACGTGCGATACATACCACTGGCACTTAGCGAAGCATTAAACACTTCGTGAGGTCTTTCACGAACTTAGTGTGAAAGCTCACAGCGTGTGTCTTTTACGAGCTTTGTACAGCGGCTAATGTTTTATGACCAAATTCTATCATATCCGCCCCTGTTTTTAGAATGGAAAAAGCTGCCGCGATACAGTGAAAATTTCACACTAAAGAACCGGAGATCCGCCTCCTGCATTCATTTCTCCATCTGTTGTGTCCGATTTTCCATGGACAATTTTACTCTTATTATACTATGATTAACAAAATATTTCATGGATTGGAGGAAGATGTGGGATTGAGAGATGTGGAATTTAGAGATATGGAATTGGGAGATACGAAATTGGGGGATATGAAATTGAGAGATATGGAATTGAGAGATACAGAATTGGGGGATATGGCATTGGAAAATATAGCATTGGAAGATATAGCATTGGGAAACGGAAATCTGGATAATGAAAACTGGATCCAGGCCTCCGGCCCCTGTGACGCCCCGTACTTTCGAAAATCCTTTCAGGTCAAAAAACCGGATAAGGCGTCGATCGCCATCTGCGGCCTCGGATTTTACGAGCTTTTTATTAATGGCCGGAAAGTAAATGAGGAATGCTTTATCCCGGTGACATCGGACTACCATCCCAGGGATATTTCCAACTTTTTATACCCTATGAAAGGGACGTTCACCCACCGGACCTACTATGACGTCTATTCCATCGGCGAGTATCTGAGGGACGGATACAATACCATCGCGGTCGCGCTGGGAAACGGCTGGTATAATCAGAAGGACCGGATCGTGGAAGGCCGTCAGTCCTTCGGTGAACCGCGGCTCACGTTTCATGTACGGATTACAGGGGAGGAAGACAGGATCATTGTATCGGACGAGAGCGTGCGCTGGAGCCGGAGCGAGGTTACATACAACAATTTATTCTTTGGAGAGAAGCACGATCTTCGCCTGAAACAGCCCGGCTGGCAGCTCCCGGACTTCGATGATACCGACTGGGGAACCGCAGCGGCCGTCCCTCCGCTTGAAACACAGTTATGTCCTTCCGACTGTCCCGGCGACAGAATGATCCGGACTCTGGTTCCCAAACTGCTGTATTCAGATGAAAGCCGGGCCATCTATGATGCCGGTGAAAATATAAGCGGCTGGGTCGTTGTAAACGGCGTTCTAAAGGACGGGCAGACGATAAAAATTCTGCATTCCGACGAACTTTCTCCCACCGGAGAATTGGACTTTCTGTCCAGCGGCGGCGACAGCCAGATTCAGGCTGTGGAATATACCGGCAATGGTCTCCAGGAGACCGTACACCCCAAATTCAGCTGGCAGGCTTTCCGTTATTTTGAAGTAACCGGCCATCGGAATGTCAGCGGCGGTTCACCATTTCTATGTGCCGTCGTCCATGCGGATGTTGCGCAGACATCCAGTTTCCGATGCAGCAATGAGACGTTGAACTGGCTGTATGATGCCTACATAAGAACACAGCTTTCCAACATGCACTCCGGCGTCCCCTTAGACACACCTAACCGGGAGCGTTTAGGCTACACCGGCGACGGCCAGCTGGGGTGCCGCACCGTAATGCTTACGCTGGATGGAAAGAGACTGTACCGCAAATGGATTCGTGACGTCCTGGACTGCCAGGATCAGACGAGCGGACGGGTACAGCACACCGCCCCATTCCAGGGAGGAGGCGGCGGACCGGCGGCCTGGGGCGCCGCAATTGTCGAGGTACCCTACCAGTATTACGTCCACTATCGGGACATCGACATCCTGAAGGATAGCTTTGGCCCCATGCTTCACTGGTTTGAGTACCTGGAAAGCCGAAACGAAGACGGCCTTGTCTCCTATGGGGAGCCCGGCGGCTGGTGCCTCGGCGACTGGAACACCACACAGGAAATCCTTCTTCCGATCCCCTTTGTCAACACGTATTTTTACATCAAGGCACTGCGGACTGCCGCAGAGATTGCAGAGATACTGGGTCTGCCTGAGGAGAAAAAACGTTTGGAAGAGACGGCTGAACAAAAGAAAGAGATCCTGGTCCGTCATTACTACAGCGAGGAGGAAAATACCTTCTGCGGCGGTGTTCAGGCCGCAGACGCCTACGCCGCGGATCTCGGTCTGGCAAACGCCGGGATGCTCGATGCTCTGAATGAGAAGTATGCCGCTATGAACGAATTCGACACTGGCATCTTCGGCACAGATATCCTCATTCGTGTTCTGTTTCAGCACGGTTATGCACAGACGGCCTATCATCTTTTAACGGCAGACGGCCCCTGCTCCTTTGAAGCGATTCGGAGAGCGGGCGGCACGACGCTGTGGGAATCGTTCCTGGACATGAAAGAATCGAAAAACCACCCCATGTTCGGAGCTGTGACCCGTTATCTGTTCTCGAATCTGTTAGGGATTCAATACTGCGGAAAAAACGAAATACGAATCCGTCCGGCCATCGTCGATGGCCTGGATTACGCGGAAGGGAAAATCACCACAATTTATGGTGTGATTGAAGTGAGCTATGTAAAACACGAAAAAGTGATTGAATTTGTGATTCACTGCGATGAAAGGATTTCCCCCACACTGGAGTACGGCGGACGAGTGGTGCCGGTTTCTTCTGGGGAAAGGATTGTGGTGGAGCGAATTTAGGAAAGATAGAATAAATTTAGGAAATAAAAACTGTATACTGAATACTGGTTAAACATGCGATAAAAAAGAAGGATTATCGGAGAATTAAGGATAATCCTTCTTTTACTTTCTTTTAAAGATTAAGATATAATTAAAAATTCTCCTATCCAACCAAATCTTCAATCCTACGTTCCATATATTGAACGAGCGCCTTTGCCTCCTCCCCTAAATCCTCCCATGTATCCCCCGCCCCCCCTATATACACCTTTTCTGCCATCTTAAGCAGCGGCGCCAGGTTTGGTGGCATCTTAGGGAGCGCCCATACAGATAGATTACAGTCAGACTGTCTTTGAACAATTCCTCTGCTATTGATACTACCTGTATTGCCTGTTACGGGATGCTTTCTCTGTCTATTCGTTCATTCATAGAAGTCCTCTCTTCTTTTATAGTCATTGTTCAGATACTTACTGATCTCCCGCGACATCCCTTCATAATCCAACGGCTTCGCCATATGTCCGTTCATTCCCGCTGCCTTTGAATTTTGAATATCTTCCACGAAGGCATCCGCTGTCATGGCAATAATCGGCACGCTGACGGCATCGGCCCGTCCGAGGGAACGGATTGCGCGCGCGGCCTCGTAGCCATTCATCACAGGCATCTGGATATCCATTAAAATCAGGGAATAAAAACCTGGTGGGCTCTCCTTAAACCGGTTCACTGCTTCTTCCCCGTTGACAGCCGTCTCCAGACTGGCTCCTAAATTTCCCAGAAGCTCCAGCGCGATCTCCCGGTTTAGCTCATTGTCCTCGACCAGCAGAAACGTCCTTCCGCTAAAATCGAAGGTTAGCGGCTGATGCACCGGCTGCGCCTTACCGTTTAAATGTTCCATAATACAGTTCTCTAATGCGGAATGGAACAACGGCTTTTCGACAAACCCGCAAATTCCCGCCTTTATCGCCTCTTCCTTTCTGTCGTTCCAGTCAAATGCCGATATAATAAGGCACGGCTGACCGTTGGCCCCGGCATTCCGAATCCTTCTGGCTGTCTCCAGCCAATTCGGCTCCGATAAGTCTGCATCCAGAATCACCATACTGAAATCACGTCCTTCCCGGTGCCGTGAAAGGACCATCGCGGCCGCTTCCTCGCCACTTCCCGCACATTCCGCCTCCACACCGAGCGCTGTTAGCGCCTGGCAGCCGTGCGTCAGGACCACAGGATCATGATCCGCAAGGAGAATATGTACTCCATCGATTGCATTGCTGCCCTCTTCCCATATCGCATTTCCTCCCTTTTCCGGTACAACCTTCATGGGAAGCGTAACCTGGAAGGAAGTTCCCTTTCCTGGCTGGCTTTTTACTGTGATGGTTCCATCCATCATATCGACCAGCCGTTTCGTTATACACATGCCGAGACCGCTGCCTTCGATCTGATCAGTCCGGCTGTCCTGTTCACGGGTAAATGCCTCAAATATATGCTCCAGGAACTCCTGGCTCATACCCGCACCGGTGTCCGAGACAGTGAATCTAAGCGCGGTCATTCGCCCCATTCCCTTCTGCTTCGACTTCTGTTCTGCCACCATCTGCTCCACCTCAAAGACCACTCGCCCTGACACCGGCGTAAATTTACAGGCATTGGACAGCAGATTCAGCAATATCTGACGCAGGCGGAGCGCATCGCTGCAAAACTGCTCATCTTCCAGATTCATCAGGTGAACGTCAAAGACCTGCCCCTTTTCGCGGATACCAGCCAGCGTAATCATAATCACTTCTCTCAGCACGGCGGGAAGAGAGATTGGCAGCGTATTGATATGGAAATTCCCGTTCTCGATCTTGGACATATCCAGAACATCGTTGATCAGTCCCAGCAAATGATGGCTTGAAAGCCGAATCTTCTGAAGACAGTCCTTCGTGCGTTCCGGCTCGGATAAATGGGAACTGGCAATCTCAGTCATCCCCGCAATGACGTTCATTGGCGTGCGGATGTCATGGCTCATGCGGGATAGAAAATCCGATTTCGCCGCATTGGCCTGTTTTGCCTCCTCGAGGGCGGTGTTCAGCATCACCGTACGCTCTTCCAGCTTGCCCTGCAGCACCCGCAGCTCTGTAATATCGGTAATGTCGATGAAAACAGTCAGGTAAACCGGATCATCCGCAACGAAATCGATGCAGGTGCAGTGAATCTGAAACCAGCGGTCCCGGCCGTACTTGTCTTTCACACGGATACTTCCCTCAAATGGCTCCCGCCTACGGAAGTTGGAATGATTGGCTTCCAGCATCGCCCGGCTCTCCGGCCGCAGAACGGAGTAACTATCCAGGGACGAAAGGCGGCCCATATCCACATCGAAGATCTCCGTGATACGGTCGCTGGCCTCAATCATCATGGCCTTATCCCACAGAATCCGGTATTTGACAATAAAGCCCGGAATGTTTTCATAGGCGATCGTCTTTTCCTGCTGTATTTGTATCATATCCGTAACATCGACCATGGTGGTGTAGGCCAGCTGTTTTCCGTCCTGACAGATGTCCGTAAAGAAGCCCACCATTTTGACCCAGCAGGTAGAACCGTCCGGAATCTTAAGCGGAATAAAGACCTCATAGCTCTTTTCTCCCGCCTCAGACATCTGGCTGATCTTATCGTGTATAGCGCTCCAGCTGCCCTGATTGTGGAGAAAATACTCGTCGCAGTGATTGTGAAACAATGCCTCGTACTCAAGCTTCGAGTAACCGATCAGCTCATAATAAAAATCGTTGGCCCACAGCACTGTAAAATGTTCATCCACCAGATGCCTGCTGACACTGACCTTCATGGCCCTCATCAGCATCTCTTGCTCATTCTTCATCTGCACCAGTTCCGTTACATCGGTCATTACAGTATAGGAAGTGCGAATGCCGTTTATATACTCATCTGTAAAATAACTGAACAACTTTACCCAGTAACTGGATCCGTCCTCATATTTCATGGGGACTATCATTTCATATTGGTCTTCCCCCCGTTCCAGGACAGACTGCACCTTTCTGCAAAGAAGTTCCCATCCCTCAGTATTGTTCTGATAATATGCATCCGCGTGGTTGTGAAACAGTTCCTCATACCTCGTTTTCGGATAGCCAATGAGCTTATAATAATGCTCATTGGCCCATACACAGGTAAAATGTTCATCGATCAGATGCTTGCTGACGCTGACATTTAACGCCTCCATCAGCATTTTTTGCTCCTGTGTCACTTTCTCAAAGACCTGCTGCGTGTACTCCTGCTCCTGACGCGCCCGTACCATTTCGGTCACATCCGTCATCGTGGTGTAGGCGACCGGATATCCGTCTATATACTCGTTCGTAAAAACCGATTGCAACTTCACCCAGAATCTCTCGCCATCCGGATACAGCATAGGCAGAAAAATCGTATACCTTTTCTCCTGCATTTCCTGGGCAGAGGCAATTTTTTCCGTAAGCAGTCTCCAGCCTTCCGGGTTATTGAAGAAATATTTGTCACACTGGTTGTTAAACAATGCTTCGTATTCAGGCTTCGGATAACGGATCAATTCATAGTAATAATCATTAGCCCAGATACAGGTATAGTGCTCATCTATCAAATGCTTGCTGACGCTGGCTCCCAGGACACTCATCAGCATACTGTACTCATTATTCAACTGATCATAGCTTAAATTGACTTCCATCCGTTTATCCCCCATACTCTCTTAGGTACATAGCTTGTTCATGTACGATTGTTTCAATTATAGTTCAGTTTTTCGCAAAAAACAATACTATGTAACGCAAACCTTCCGGGAGTTTCTGTTATCAGAACAGGAATTCATTCCAGCAGCGCACAAAATCCGGCGGCCTTGAAGAATATTTCAAAGCCGCCGGACTTTCATAACGTCTTTCTGTTAAACACCATAACAGACAGGAGCAGCAGTACCGCCGACAGAATTACGGTAAGAATTCCAGGAAGTATAAACTGGGAAGCTGCCGCTTCTCCGGTGAGCAGATCTACATTTTTCATGACAAGAAAAGATGGGCTGACGCCTTCCAGAAGCGGCGTCATGCTCAAAAGTCCCATCACGACGGTGAACACCAGCAGAAACAGTATTGCGGTGAAGGCCTGACGGAACATCACACAGCCCAGCATAAGAATACATAAGTACAGCAGCGCGGTGAGCCACACCACAAAGGCTGACAGCAGAAGGTGTTTAAAGCCCTCTCCCGGCCACAGATATGCGGTATATGCCCAGGCGACAGCAAAACTGAGCCAGTAGCTCACCGTCATAATCACCGCAGAGGAAGTAAATTTTGAGAGAACTACCGCCCTGCGGGACAGGCCTTTCGTGAACATGATCGTCAGCGTGCCCTTTGCGTATTCCCCGGACAGGCTGCTGCTGAACAGAATGATCATCAGACTCAGGCCGAGAGAGGACACATTTTTATAGAACTGCATCCATGCGTCCGCCGCGCCTGGTTCCTTCACCGTTATCTCCATATTCACTGCAAATGTTTCAATGAGAAGAGGAGTAAATTTCGCCAGCAGCGGGCTCGATACTCCAAAGAAAAAGAACAGGGCAAGCATCAGAAACATACGGTAGGTACGGACATTCTCCACCAGTTCTTTTCTCGTAAACGCGGCCATCCCACTCATTTCACCACCTCCAGGAATAAATTTTCAAGTGTCGGCTCCATAAGCTCCATTTTGAGCGGACAAATCTCCGTCTCTGCCAGTGCCGCAATAACGCGATGCTGAATCCGGTTCATGTCCGTTCCATGCAGAATCATTTCCCGCTCTTTCATCTCCGTGTGTTCCAGCAGAGGAACAATCTGCTCATTGGCCGCAAATGTACGGATATCATCACAGCCGGAAAACTCCAGCAGCAGACTGTCCCGCCCATGCAGCGCCCTGATCTCGGGAAGCGTTCCGCTGACTGCAATGCCGCCCCTGTGCAATACGGCGACACGGTCGCAGATCCGCTCGACATCCGACAGGATATGCGTCGAAAATATCACCGTCGTGGTGCCTTTTATCTTCATCAGAATATCCAGTATCTCCTTCCGTCCTACGGGATCGAGGGCACTTGTCGGCTCGTCACAGATCAGCAGGCGCGGCTGTGACAGCAGCGCCTGCGCGATGCCGAGACGCTGTTTCATGCCGCGGGAGTAACCGCCGATCCGTTTCTTCACGCCCTCCAGTCCCACAAGGTTCAGGAGTTCATGGCTCCTGTTTTTCGTCTCTTCCTTTGGAAGCTCCGAAATCTCGCCGCAGAGCGCAAGATATTCGACGGCGTTCATGTACGTGTAAAATTCCGGGACATCCGGCAGATAGCCGATATGGCGGTTGGCCGCTGTCCCTCCATACTTCACCGGCTCCCCGCAGACGGTAATTCTCCCGCTGTCGGCTTTCAAAAGACCCAATACCATTTTCATAGTCGTTGTCTTTCCCGCCCCATTTTGGCCAATAAATCCAAATACTGCCCCTGCCGGCACGGAAAGCTTCAGACGATCGATCACCTTCTGTCCTCCGAAGCTTTTAGACAAATCCTCTATCGTAAGAATATTCATTTTTCCTCCCCTCGTCCCAGAACGAAATACGCGATTGGTCCGATCACCTGAATGAAAAGCACGATCAAAGCCCACATAATTTTATTTCCAAACCGGTATTGCGGATGGCGTAACACATGAATGAGCGCCGTGACTGCGAGGATCACTTCGGCAATGATAAGCGGGATAAAAAGCGGTAAGTTGGCCATGAGTACATCCATAAAATATCCTCCATTGTTTTATATCATCATGATACTATCATCATTTTTATAATATTATCATATTGATAACAATAAGTCAATAGAACGGCTCTTCCAAAAATTTCCGCCTCTCTGCTGTCAGCATGATGCGGTGTTTCCGGAAAGAGCCGTCTCTGATTTACTCATTATATGTCTCGGGTGGTGTCACGATAAGGCCGATGGTTCTCAGCCTTCTGCCCGGAGCCGGCGGGTTATGATGCAGCGGCTCGATGATTCGCGCGAACTCCCCAACCGCAGCTTCCAACTCTTCATTGGTCGCATAGACGGGGGCCATGGTAAAGGCTGGATGGTCCTCCATGATATCGATATCCGGACGTTTGCAGTACTCCTGAAACTGCTTGACGAGTCCCAGCATATAGTTCATAAAGAGCAGCATAAACGCCTCCCCTGAATTGGAGCTTACGATATCCTCTATCCCTTCGCCCAGGGGGATAGCCAGGGCATAGGTCTTCTCCACAGTTCCCCTGATCGGATTCTCTCCCACGATTTTTAAGATCCCTTCGTCTGTCATCCGCTTCAAATAGCGGTACAGCGTTGCCTGCGGAATATCGCTGTATAGCTCCGACAAACGCTTTGCGGTCGTCTGACCGGAAGCGTATATTTCCAGCAGCAGCTTACATTTAATCGGATTGGCGAAGCAATCCATTATTTTCTGATCCATTCTGCATCCTCCTCGCATTGCTTACAAGAATATTATCACTGTGATAATAAAAAGTCAATGCTGCTCAGACATCCTTACCGTTAAATTCCCCGTGGTATCCAACTGAAATTTCATTTCTACAGTTCACATACCATAAGATACTCCTCCGCATGTTCAGCGACGATCTGAAACCCAAGACGGAGATACAGCCCCGCCGCATAATTGGCCTTCTGTACAGAGAGGGATACACGGCTGAATCCGATCTCTTTTAAATGGGTAAGCATGGCCTTCATCAGCCCGGTTCCTATACCGAGCCCACGGTACGGCCTGTAGAGGGATATTGCGAGTGACGGCGTGCTGTCATCGAAATGACCGTAGTCATTCATGATCCGCACCCATACGGCCCCCACAAGTTTTCCGTCCGCCTCCGCCGCCAGCGCCTGATCCGCCGTCTGGCTTCCAAAATCCGCAGTGTAGACCTGCAGCTCCGGTGTCTGAAGGATCGACCTTGCAGGCGGCTTCATGCCTTCCGGCACAAATATCGCCTCGTATAAAAAATCTTCCAGCAATGGATATTCCGATTGTTTCATTTTCCGTATTGTGTACTCCATATTTGACCTCACCTGCCTGCGCCTTCCGCCTGTCCATCAGTGGAAATACTTCGTTCTTGCAAAATTTACAATTTCATATTCGATGCCCTCGGAATCCTTAAAGAAAAATGCATAGTAATCGGTACAGTATTTCTCATAACACCGGGGCGGGTGGACGATGACCGCAGGAATCGCCGAAACACGCGCAAACACAGCGTCCACCTCCGCCCGTTTAATATCCGCAACGGTTACATGGATGTGGTCAATTTTCGGTTTCATTTTTCTTTTCCTCTCCACCTGTATTTACTTAAATTCTACACGCTGCCTTCCCCGCTGTCAAATAAGGATTTAATCCTCAACCGGCAGCTTTACAGTCAACTCTGCGTCACGGCCAGAAATCGTCAAAAGGCACTATGAGTCTGATTTGACTCATAATGCCTTTTACCTGCATTCTATTCTTTTTACCCTGGAAAGTATGGCAGCTTCTAAGGAACCCGGCGTCCCTGTGTATGGGCTTCAAAACTGTATCCCATATTTAATAATTTCTCATCTTCACCCGATTCAGCAACAAAGGTTACTCCCTGCGGCGCATTACCTTTTCCAGTTCCAAATGGAACCGTTAATTCGGGATAACCCGCGGCGGCCGGAACTGTAGTGCCGGAACTGTTTAAAAATACGAATGCATCCAGCTGGTTTTCCTGGAAAAGGGCAGTCAATACACCATTGGCTTTCTGTATTGCTTTCTCTGCTATACTTTTGTCCGGGTTTTCGACCTGAGCCGCTTCTTCCAAAAGATCCTGTCCATATCTGATTCTCCGTCCCGGCTTTTCACGATTATATTTAAGCAGACGATCCAGCTTTTTTATCGGAAGATCATAATTTTCCGCATATTCTTCGAAATCGTTTTTAAAGGACTGAAAAATATTATTAAAAACAAGGATTCCAGCAGAGTCTAATTCCACATTCTCAACATTCGCTCCCATACTCTGCAGATTTTCTCTTAGCTCAGAGAGCATGTTCTTATCATTATACTCATAGCCCACGACACCAATCTTTTTTCCTCTCAACGCATCTCTTTCAAAATTCAGAGATATTTTCTCGCCTGACATGGCCTGATATGCGATTGCTGCATCCCTGACACTTTTGGCAATCGGCCCGACTGTATCAATTTGTTTGATAAGAGGAAACACGCCTTCGGATAAAGCCTCTTTTCGAGTGGGCTTCAATCCTACAACCGAGTTTGCAGCTGCCGGTGCTATGATGGAGCCATCTGTCTCCGTCCCGACTGATACGGGGACCAGGTTGGCCGTAACCGCCACTGCACTGCCGCCGCTGGAACCGGAAGGTGATAGTTTTAACGGACCAAACGGATTAACCGTCTGCCCTTTGCGTCCGCTGTATCCGGCGGGCATAGTCCTGGATAAATAATTAGCAAATTCAGAAAGATTATTTTTTCCTAAAATAACTGCTCCATTTTCTTTCAGATTCTTTACAACCTCTGCATCTTTTTCCGGATAAAAATCGGCAAAGGCCTCCGCCCCTGCGCTGGTAGCCATACCGGCCGTATTAATATTATCTTTCAGCATCACCGGAATCCCATATAATTCCGAACGGGAACCTTGATCCCGCCTGTACTCCCTATCCCGGTTTCTCGCTTCTTCCATTGCGTCAGGATTAATCGTTATAACGGAATTAAGACCATTTTCCTTCTGATCCATTGTCTTAATTCGATACAGACAGACAGCAGTGATCTCTTCGTAACTGAGATTTCCCTTTTCTACTTCCTGCTGTATCTCGTGTATACTCTTCTCTACGATATAACCGCTCTTTTCTTTTACAACCGATTCCATATCGATCCCCTGAAGCTGGGCATCGATGATCTGAATTACCTCGTCATTCTGGTAGGAAATCCACTCTTCCCCCGGAGGAATGACTTTACTTATAAATACAATACCAAATAGAAAACCTATTACCAGTATAATGACTATGGATAATACCGCTGTCTTTCCTTTTTTGCTCATCTGCAGCTCCTGTTTTCATGCAATGACTTGATCCATAGCTATCTTCTGCAAAAAGGACATTATTATACGGATCTACACGCGGCTTTCCGCCAGATCCGCCAACTTGAAATGACTGACCAGTTCCTTTAAGAGCTGCGCCTGAGAAGCCAGTTCTTCGCTTGCGGCGGCGCACTCTTCCGCCGTGGCGGAATTCGTCTGAACCACTTCGGAGATCAGATTGATATTCTCCGTCACCTGCCGGTTCGCGTCAAACTGTTTTGACGACGCGTCCGTAATATGGAAGAGCAGCTCCGACACGTTGTCAATCCCGCTCACCACCTCCGCCAGCGCATTGTCCGTCTCATTTGCGATCCTCCGGCCGTTTTCTACAGCCTGAAGGGAACTCTGAATCAGGGCCGCAGTACTCTTAGAAGCGGCGGACGACTGGTTTGCCAGACTCCGCACCTCATTTGCCACCACGGAAAAGCCTTTGCCGCGGTCTCCTGCACGCGCGGCTTCCACCGCCGCGTTCAATGCCAGGATATTGGTCTGGAAGGAAAAATCCTCAATCGTCTTAACGATTTTCCTGATTTCGTCGGATTTGCCGCTGATCTCCGCCATGGCCTTTACCATCTCCTGCATGGAACGGCTGCTTTCGGTTGCATTTTCTTTGACCATCTGCGCTTTTTCACTGGCCTCCTGTGCGTCCCTGGAATTCCGGTATGCCTGATCCGATATCTCGCTCATCATGCCGGTCAGTTCCTCTACGGAAGCGGCCTGCTCCGTAGTTCCCTGCGCCAGATTCTGTGAACCGGAGGATACCTGTTCCGAACCGGCCGCCACGTTGTCTGCCGACCGGCTGATCTGAAGCAGGAGCTCACTTAATCCACGGCTGATCTTTTTCATGGAGCGCATCAGCTGCTCAAATTCTCCGATATAATACTCATCTTTTTCGCTGTGCACACTAAAATTCCCCTCCGCCATCTCATTCAGGATATAGGTTTCATTCTGAAGGACATCTGTCAGAGTCTTCACCATGCTGCGGATATCTCCGGCAAGGCTTCCCAGTTCATCCCTGGAATCATATGCAACGCGGACCGCTGAAAACTCTCCTCTGGCCATGGCGCGCGCCGCCTGCTCCAGTTCTGTGACCGGCTGAGTGATCCCGCGTGTTATGTAAATGCCGAATACAACGCTTACCGCCACGCTGATGCCTCCCAGGAGGATCACGGTAAATACAGCCATCGCCTGCTTCTCCCTCAGTCCCGATACCAGAGTCTCTCCCTTTTTATACCCGCTCTCAATCAGGCTGTTCAGTTCCGCCTGTGCCTCCTGAATCGCGAGAATATTATTATGCTCCATATAATCCGCCGCCTCGGCCTTCTGATTCTCCGAAGCAAGCGTAAGAACGTGTTCCCTCATGGGCGCCAGCTTTGCCAGTGCTGCATCCAGCCGGTCGATAATCTGCTGATCGCCCAGGAAATGCGCTTTCACAACTGGAAGCTCTTCCTGTATGATTGCAGCGCAATTCCTGGCATCTGTGATCGCTTCTTTTACAATTTCGGAATCCGTATTCGATATCGAACGGTAAACAGACTTCTGCATCCGTTCAAAGTTTGAATTAATAACACTTGCACTGTCATTTACAGTAAACGGCCCGTCATAGAAGGTCTCTATCTGCCCTCCCAGCCTGATGAAATCGACAATACTCACCACACAGCTCATAATAAGCAGGGTAAGTATAATCGCATATGAGATCGTCAGCTTCTTTGATACCTTTAAATCCTTCAATACACCCATCCTCCCTGTCATCATTCCTGACACTCTCCCGCTCGCAGCAGATACTGGTCCAGCAGCTTCTCCAGCGCCTTCACATCGATCGGTTTGGAAAAATGATCATTCATGCCTGCGCGAAGCGCTTCCTGTCGGTCGTCCTCAAATGCATTGGCCGTCATGGCCACAATGGGAATCCGTTTTGCATCCTGCCGCTCCAGATTCCGTATGGCTCTCGTCGCTTCGTAGCCATTCATGACCGGCATCTGAACATCCATCAAAATCAGATTGTAGTATCCTTCTTCCGAACCGATTACCTTCTGAACCGCTTCTCCTCCGTCGCAGGCGTCTTCCACCTCAGCCCCCATCTCCTCAATCAGAGTGTGGGCAATCTCCCGGTTCAGCAGATTGTCCTCGGCCAGCAGAACCCGTTTGCCCTGAAAATCACGGCTGTCCCCCATCTCTTTGTATTCGACAGGATTCTTCTCTTCCTCCAGCTCCCTTAAGAGGTAGCAGATCTTGGAACGGTAGAACGGCTTCGCCAGAAATGCCGTCACGCCCGCCTCCCGGGCCTCGTCCTCGATATCGGACCAGTCGTAGGCGGTCAGAATAATGATCGGCACCTCATTCCCAGCGATCTTCCGAATCCGCCTCGTAATCTCCACCCCGTCGATATCCGGCATCCTCCAGTCGATAATCATCAGCTCGAACGGATCCATGCTGTCCATGGCCTGGGCCGCGAGGCTTACCGCCCTCATGCCTTCCGTCGTAAACTCCGCGCGCAGTCCGATATCCTCGAGAAGCTCCGTGACATTTTTACAGGTCTGCATATCGTCATCCGTAATCAGACAGTGGATGCCGAGCCATTCTCCAGGAATCTCCTCCTGAGGAGCGTTCTGCAGCCGCAGCGGCAGGGTCACGGTAAAGGTGGAGCCTTTCCCCAGCTCGCTCTTCACCTGGATATTGCCGCTCATCATATCTACGATATTCTTTGTGATGGCCATGCCGAGACCGGTTCCGGTGGCCTTGCTGTGCGTGGAATCCTGTACCCGTTCAAACGGCAGAAAGAGCTTATCCAGGAATTCCGGGCTCATGCCCAGTCCGGTATCCATGCACTCGAACACGTAATTCTGATACTCCCCGCGTCCGCTGTTTTTCTGGTATACATTGACCGTGATGCGGCCGCCTTCCATCGTATACTTGACTGCGTTGCTCAAAATATTGAAACAGATCTGGCGGATTCGGAGCGGATCACCGATCACCATCTCATCCTTTAACTCCAGCAGACTGATGTCCATGCGAAGGTGATCCGCATCGGCCTCCGGGCGTATCAGCTCCGTAACCTCCGCCACCAGATCCGCAAAGTTAAACGGCTCCTCCCGCAGGGATATCTTTCCGCTCTCAATCTTCGACATATCCAGGATATCATTGATCAGGCTCAGCAGATGCTGGCTTGACAGATTAATCTTTCTTAAACATTCCCGCACCCGATCATGGTCCTCCATGTGGGAAGCGGCGATCGCCGTCATGCCCACAATGGCGTTCATCGGCGTCCTGATATCGTGGCTCATATTAGACAGGAACTGACTCTTAGCCACACTGGCTGCCTTTGCACTCTCCAGAGCGCCCTGAAGCGCCTGCCGGTGCTGTTCCTCCTCGTGCTTCTGTTCGTCAATCCGGCGTGATAACAGGATGGCGAGCTGATCGCTGGAATACGGATTTTCCACGTAAATAATCTGTGTGGAGGTCCAGTGATACTGACCGTCCGCCAGCATAAGCCTGGCCTCCAGGAACACCTCCTGCCTCCGGATTCCCAGAGTCTTCTTAAGGCTCTCCGGCGCCAGACGCTTCTTAAATTCGTCCTGAAAGTCCGGATGCACGGAAGCCAGAAAGTCCTGATACAGTCTGTTAAAGGATTCCTGCTCTCCCAGGTCGGCCATGAGCCCCGGCAGTACATAGATGAATTTAAGCGTATCACAGGTTAAATTCAGACTGATAATGACCGGGAACACGTTGGAGACCGCGCTGATCAGCATCCGGCGCTCCTGCAGCTTCTCCCGCTCCGCCTCTTCCGCTGCCAGCTTCTCCGATGTAATGTCGTGGAAAGTGGCGATGAGGATCGGGGTTCCGTCTGCATTCAGCGTTTTTTCTACCAGTCCGGCCGACCAGAAGAAGCTTCCGTCTTCCCTCATGACACGGTTCTCAAAGGATTGCTTCTGATCGCCCTCGGCCGCCTCCCGGAAGATATCCACAATCATCGGATAATCCTCCGGATGGATAAATTCCATGAGTTTCTTTCCATAGGGCGAGTTGTTAGAGGCCTCCTCCGGGAAATTAAGCAGCCTGAGCCCCTCCTGGTTCAGCTGAAGCAGCTGGAACGGGTCCTCCACGGTTATCAGAGCGATGCCTTCCGGTATTGCATTGTAGAGATGCACGATGTAGCTGGCCTGTCCCCTCAGCTTCCGGTTTATCTGCTTGACGTACCGCAAGTAGACGATCACCAGTATGGCCAGTCCGATCAGGATAACCGCAATCAGAAGAAAGGTGCGGATTAAGATCTGATTCGTCTGCGCCTCAACAACGTTCTGCGGAATAATCGAGATCAGATACCAGTCAGAATTCAGCCCCAGTGGGATATAACAGAATACGGTGTCCTCGTCCTGATACGTGAAGGTAGCCCATCCCGTCCTTTTATCGATCAGGGACTGTGCAAACTGGTCCAGTCTGGCGGAATCATTCTGAGATTCCGGAAGCATGTCAAACAGGTTCTGCACCGTCTTGTTGCTGCCCGGATGCGGCGGACGGATCAGCACATTTCCGCCGGTGTCCACCACATAGGAAAAACCGGCGTCCTGATAAAACGAGACGGTAAAGCTGTCCACAATCGCTCCCACTTCGTACGATTTCAGAAGGTACCCTACCGTTCCATCCTGCAGGATCACTTTTATGTACAGGTTAAATTCATTGACCCCCGTGCCGCTGCGGATGTGAGGATCGATGATCCCCTTTTCCTCAGAAGCTGAGGCCAGAAATTCCGCTGCCGCCGTATCACCGGGAGCACTGGACGGAAATATGGTACCGTCTTCCAGATATAACACAATCCCGTTGTCCATACGGCCGTAGCTGCTGATCAGCCCATCCAGCTCTTCCGTCTGGCCGGCGGTATATTTTTTCAGATAATTCGTGAGGGACTCCATGACCCTGTATTCTTCCTGCAGCTGGACCCGCAGCGTATTCATCCCCTGCTGGGTACTCTCCCGAATGGTGCCGATGGACTGCTGCCAGAGCTGTTCCCGCACCGAGCTGACAAAAAGAACACTGATCAACGCAATCACCACGCTGACGAGTAACGCCACCAGAGCAATTTTAATCCTGGCCTTTCCGTCCTGTTGCTTCATCATGGTACAATCCTTTCCTGAGCCTGCTGATCCAGCCAGCTCATGGTAGATTTAAGACTTTCCCCTGCCAGCAGCATTTGGGAAGCTTCCGCTGTCAGATCCCATATGGGCAGCTTCAGCAAATCATCGGTTCCGATCACCGTCCGCCCCGATTCATAACAGGAGATCAGAGGCTGGATCTCCAAAACGCTGGAGGGGCTCCCTCCCTTTAGCGGACTGAAGGAAGACTGCTGGTCGGCAAACCGCTGTATATTCTCAGCTTTCGTAAAATACTCCACAAATTTCATGGCAGCGTCAAGATGTTCGCTGTCGGCATTTACGCTCAGGCGCGTATCGGGATTGATCACCAGCATACTGCCCTCGTCGAGAATCGGCAGCGGCGCCACCTCAAACTGAAAGTCCGGCTTCATACTGTCCACACGCCCCGCCGCCCAGGCTCCTGTAAGCATAAATGGAGACTCGCCCAGAATAAATTCCTTCAGATCGTCGGAGGTCTTTTTAGTCTTCAGCGCCTGATCCGCGTCCAGATACCCTCGGCTGATAAACGTCTCCACCGTTGAAAATCCCTCTGTCAGATATTCGCTCAGCTTCTCCTCGCCGTTGTTAAGACGCCCCAGCACCTCCGTCTGGCGCTTATCCTGGTATACCTGGTAGAATCCCTGGCCGATCGCCAGGGTCTTCAGGGAAATGTCGTTGTTGGCGATAACCGGAGTCATTCCCCTGCTGACAAAATAGTCGCAGACCTCCTCCCATTCCTTCCAAGTTCCGGGAACCTGCTGTTTATGTTCCTTCAGTAAATCCAGATTGCAGTAAAGGCCGAAGACCGACACCGTCGTAGGCACCCAGGTAATCCTGCCGTTTCCCATCTGGCTCCTCATCTCGTCCGTAAAATCAGGCAGCGTGGAGAGGCCGGACAAATCCGCCAGCTGTCCCTTCTCTTCCAGCTTCAGCAGGCTGTCGTGATTCACCATAAATATGTCGTCTCCCTTTCCGCTCTCCATACGTTTCTCCAGGGCATCGAAGTAGGCGGTTCCCTTCAGGCTCTCATAGGATACACGGATATATGGATTTTCCTTCATGAATTCCGACATAATCTGTTCGATCACGGTTACATTGTCCGGCTCATATTTGTTTCCAAAAAAAGTGATTGTCACAATTTCCTGGCTATCCAGGGTATCTTCATTCACCACTCTGTTCTTACCGCCGCTGCAGCCTGTGAGGGCCGCTATCGTAAAGGTAAGAAACAGGAGCAGTGCCGGGATTTTTCTTGACATTGCAGTTCTCTCCTGTCTTTTGTAATACATGGTATTTCCATCTCTGTTCACATACTAATTGGATTCTACCACAACCTGACTACGAGTGCAATCGATTCTATCTTTTTAAACGGTACTGTACCGTTTCATAAGCGCATGGTATAATAAGGCAGAGGTGAAAACATGAAAGGCAGCAATGAATTATACAGACTCGTATACGACTATTACGCAACCAGAATCTTATTCGGTTTTTATACTTATGGGGACGCGATGCCGTCCATCCACAAAATATGCGTTCAATTCAGACTGGCGGTTCCGACGGTACGGACAGCATTTACTTATCTGGAACGGGACGGATACATACAGGTTGAAGCGTCCAAAGTAGCCCGCGTGGTTTACAAGGCCGCTCCCGCCAGGATCATGAAAAATATTGTCGACTACTTTCTGCCGCGTGAGGACGGATTAAACGACATCGGAGTGGCCGGACGGATTTTAATCGAACCGCTTTTCACACGGGGACTTCAGCGCTGGGAAGAGGACCAGTGGAACCAGCTGCGTGAATGGCTCACCAATCCCTCTCCGGACACGCTGTTTATGCCGATTGAACTCTATATTCTGGCACTTTCTGCGCTGGATAATAAGCTCCTGCTAAATCTTTACTGGGAGATGGTCCGCTACCTCTGCTTCCCCTATCTGTCCGAAGACCAGGCGGCATGGAAGCTCTCTCTGGAAGAACTGGGAATCCAGACAAACGAAGAGCTCATCCACTATCTGAAGGCAGAGTATTTTAAAGTTTATACCAAAACAGCTGTTGACCTGTTTTCTTTCCTGAAAACAGTACGTCCCCAATATGCGCCGACCGAACCGGAGCCGGTCCCCTTCCAGTGGAGCCTCTACCGGCAGCGTCCACAGATACGCTATTCCCTGGCCGCCAGCATCATCCGTGGAATTGTATCGGGAGTTTACCCCATCGGAAGCTACCTCCCCTCTTTGCCGCAGCTGGCCGCAAAGTATGGAACGGCGCTGTCGACGATACGCCGTACGGTCTCGCTCCTCAATGACCTGGGGGTGGCAGCGTCCCAGCACGGTAAGGGCATCCTTGTCTGTATGACACCGCAGGCCATCGATTTTTCCAGTCCCGATGTGCATGAGATGCTGGATCTCTATCTGGAAAGTCTCCAGATGCTGGTATATACCTCCCGGTCGGTCTCCCTGTTTACATTTCAGTCCGTCTCCAAGGCGGCCCTGGAGGTCTTAACCGAGCAATTCAGGTGCATCAGGAAGGAAAGCCGGACGGATCTCTATCTCGAAATCTATCTGGGCTTTATCGTTAAACACTGCTCCTCCGCCATGGTACGCGAGTGCTACGACAAATTAAAACAGCTTCTGGCCTGCGGCTATCCGGTCACCCTGATGAGACTGAAAAAGGACAGTCTGGGCCAGGAATACAATCCGGCTGTCCTCCAGGCGGTCACTTCTCTGGAAGCCGGTGACACGGAGGGCTTCACCGATCAGTGGTGTGAATTCTTAAGCCAGCAGGAGAACGAGACGAGATCATTTATCATGGAACAATGGGAGCATTCACCACAAAATTGAAACATTTACCAGAAAGCAGGTGGCGGTCATAGACGGTAAGATTTTATTGGCAGACGACGAAAAAGATATTGCAGACCTTATGGAAGAAGTCCTGCTCCAGGACGGTTTCCGGGATATCCGAAAGGCGTATAACGGCGCGGACGCGGTGAACATCTGCCGTGAATTCCAGCCGGACGCGGTCATTCTCGATATCATGCTTCCGGATATAGACGGTCTTGAGGTATGCAGGCAGATTCGGGAGTTCTCCTATTGCTCCATCCTGTTCCTGTCTTCCAAAAATGATGATGTGGATAAAATTCTCGGTCTCGCCTCGGGCGGAGACGACTATATCACCAAGCCCTTCAGCCCACGCGAGGTTGTGTTCCGCGTCAAGGCACAGCTCCGCCGCCAGCGCTATCAGACATCCCCAGCCCAGGACACTGGCTCCGTCTTAACCGCCGGCCCCCTCTCGCTGGATAAGGAAAGCGGGCGGGTCTATAAGGATGGACGCGAGATCGCCCTGACCGGGCGCGAATTCCTTCTGCTCTCCTATCTCATGGAAAATACGGACAAAATCATAAGCAAAGAGCGTCTCTATGAACAGGTCTGGGGGGAAGCCAGCAGTATCTGTGACAACACGATCATGGTTCACATCCGCCATATCCGGGAAAAAACAGAGACGGACCCGTCGAGGCCGCAGCAGCTCATCACCGTAAAAGGCCTGGGCTATAAGCTCAGGAAAAGGATCAAATAAATGAAGAAATCCGGTTACCGCACCACATTCCACATATATTTTATCTTCCTGCTGACGCTGATCGGCACGATCCTGTCGGCAATTCTTCTCTTTTTTCTGCTGATAACGGTTCGAAAACCGGACGGTTCTTACGTCAGGAGTGACTGGCCAAAATCCTTTACAGAGAGTTTCGGCAGACAGATCCAGTTTACGGACGGTACGCCCCGGGTTACACAGGCCGGAATCGAACTGCTGCAGGACAACGGCGTGGGCCTCCAGATCTTAGCTCCGGATGGCCGGGAGGCATACAGCTACAGGAAGCCGGATTCCGTTGGCGGCTCTTATTCCGCCTTTACCGGCACCGTTCAAAACGCCGGGGAAGACTGCGTCTATATACTCTATTTTCCCATGAAAATCTCCGCCATCACCATGTATCTCAACGGGGATCGTTTTTCTGGCGGCCGGCCGCTCATCCTTTCCCTTTTATGCGTGCTGTTTCTGGTGGTTCTCATCTCCGGAGCCCTCTACGGCTTCTGGACCTCCAGACAGTTAAAGCGGCTGACAGCCTCTATTCAGGATATCTCCCTCCGCCGCTACCTTTCCAATCACAGCCGCGGCGCGTTCGAGGATCTGTACGCCAGCCTGAACGCATTAGATGCCGAGATCCGGGCCAGCGACCGCCTGAGGGAAGAGACGGAGAAGATGCGGGAGGAATGGATTTCCAACATCACTCACGATCTGAAAACGCCTCTCTCCCCGATTAAGGGCTATGCGGAGATCATACAAAACGGGGACGCCGGGCAGGAGGAATCTTACAGGCGGTACGCCGCGGTCATACTGAAAAACGCCGCCTACATGGAAGCGCTCATCGACGACCTGAAGCTGACATACCAATTGGAGAACAGCCTGCTTCCCGTCAACCGGGAGCGTCAAAATATGGTCCGCTTCTTAAAAGAGCTGGCAATCGATATTTTAAATACGCCCGAGTACGAAGACCGCGTCATCGGTTTTGACAGCACGGAGGACGCCATTTTCTATTCGTTTGATTCAAAGCTGCTGACGAGAGCCTTTCGCAATCTGATCATCAACGCCTTTGTACACGGAGGAGAAACGGCAAAGGTCACACTCCGGGTATCCTGCATTGACGGCGCGCTGCTGATCCAGGCGGCTGACAATGGAAAGGGCATAGGTCCGGAGGAGGCCGGACACCTCTTTGACCGCTACTACCGCGGCTCCGGCACAGGAGAGAAGCCGGAAGGGACTGGCCTGGGCCTGGCAATAGCGAAAAGCATCATCGAGCTGCACGGCGGAACCATCTCCGCCTATGGCACTCCCGGCGCAGGAACTGTGTTTTCGATTGAATTTCCTGTTTCTTAAGGTTAATTAAGGTTGTCTGAAAGTCAGATTAAGGCTGACAGCTTATCATAATTTCTATGATAGCTGTCAGCCATTTTAATTATGAAATCAGACAATTCCACGGAAAGCAGGTGCCACAATGAAGATCATACTAAAATATATTCTCACCAATATAAAAGAGCGAAAGCTGCGGACCGCAGTCATATTCCTGTCCATTCTGCTCTCCTCCATGCTCCTGTTCGTATCCTTTTCCATCGGTGCTTCCTATGAAAGTGCACAGCAAAAAATGGCCAGGGGCATGGCGGGCAGCGCAGTTCTCTCTGTAAAAGCGGCCAATGGGGCAATTAAAACGGACGAACTTCCCCCGCTTTCGTCCATCGAGGCAGGCGTGGGCGTGCTGAAGGGCACAGCCCTCTATCATGAGAACGGCTACTACGAGACCATCGATTTAATTGCCGCCGATTTAACGGAGCTGGATAAAATCAATCCGCCCCATCTGGCCAATGGTGAGAAAATCACTGATTTCACCGGCAGCCTGGTGATCCTGCCGGACCGTTTTACTTTGAAATACGGGATAAATAAAGGCGATACCATACATTTACAGATCAATGGCGCCACGGTTCCGCTTCAGGCCGCAGATATTGCAAACTATGACACAGTCTTCCTCCGCCATACGAGGGGAGCGACAGCCCTTCTGCCTCTTTCCACCATGGCCGGACTTCTGGATCAGACGGACGGATACAGCGAAATCCTGATAAAGCCCGCCGCCGGAGCTGACACTGCGGTTCTGAAAAACGAAATCTCCGCTGCTCTGCCCGCCCCCGCTTATATTGTATCCGAGGTGGTCAACGAGGCGCAGATCGCTGCCGACGCAAGGCAGAAATCCATGCCGTTTTTCCTCATCAGCTTTTTCTCCATGACCATGAGCGTGTTCATTATTTACAGCAGCTACAAAGTGATTACCCTGGACCGCCTTCCGGTGATCGGAACCTTTCGCAGCATCGGTGCAGAGAAAAAGACCGTAACCCGCATCTTCCTTCTGGAAAGCCTCCTGTATGGAAGCGCAGGCGGCCTTCTGGGAATCCCATTAGGTATTGTGGTGCTGAAGCTGATTCTTCACGGCATGGGGCAGTCTCTGTCCCAGGGCATCGAAATCCCGGCAGTGATCTCCCCGCTCAGTGCGGTGATCTCATTTACCATGGCGGTATCCGTGGCATTTCTCTCCGCCTGGCTTCCGATCCGCCGTGCGGGACGCCTGCCGGTGAAGGACATCGTACTCGGCACCGCAGAAGAACCGCACACTTCCATCAGATTCCTTACGAGCGTCTGTGTAATCGTGTTTCTGATCTCCATGCTGCTGCCCCGCCTGGTATCCGGGCCCATGCTGTACCTGGCCGGCGGCCTCTCTCTGCTGGGAATGACTGCATCGGCCGTGCTTCTCGTTCCCATGCTCACCAACCTCTGTTCCACAGCACTCACACCGCTTTACCGCTCCCTCCTGGGAAATGAGGGCTGGCTGGCCGCCCGGAACATGAAAGGCAATAAAACTACAGCGCAGAATATCACGCTGCTATTCATCAGTATCTCCGCCGTGATCGCCATCACGGTTGTCGGTGATTTTGTCACAACGTATGTCAGTGACGTCTTTCATGGGGCGGAGCTTGACGGCTTTGCGGATGGACATATGGAACCGGAATTTGTTGACAGGGTAAAGGAAATGGATGGGATAGAGCAGATTCTGCCGCTTTACGTCTATAAGAATCAGATAACAGCGGACGGCCTCCCCCTCAGCCGGCTGGAGGCAACCGACCGCCTCGACTGGTACGGCTCCATGCTGGCGCTCCATTATACGGAAAAGGACATGGAAGCTTCCGCAGTTTCGGCCTTCGCCTCCGGGCGGGCTGTCATCCTGAGTACAGACTGCATGAAGCGGACCGGCGCCTCCATCGGCGACCCCCTGTCCCTCTCTGACGGCTCCGTTCTGCAGGACTATCTGCTCGTCGGCAGCTTCAAATCGAGAGCCACCGATGTCGAAGCTGTCATACCCGCCGCATATGCGGTTTCCGATTTTGGAGCCGTCTCCTACGACTTTCTCGCCTATACCGCCGCCGATCCGGATGCCATCATGGTACAGCTTCGCAGCCTGTTCGACGGAACCTCCAACTGGAGCCGGACGGTAGAAGAATTCAACACGGACGCCCTCGCCACGGTCGGAACCTTTTTGAAGCCCATGCGCACCATGACCTGGTTTATTCTGCTGCTGGCCGCGGTTGGCGTCGTCAACAACCTTTTGATCAGCCATATTCAGAAGCGCCGTACCACCGCCATGTATAAGTCCGTGGGGCTCTCCAACCGCCAGATGGCGTCGATCACAGTGATTGAAGGCTTTTCATCCGGCCTGATCAGCGCGGTCCTTGCCGTGTTTCTCTCTTATATGGAAATCCAGACAATCTTCCTTGTGGCCGGTCCCAAAATACAGATCGTGCCGGAGCTGGATGCTTTTACGTTTCTGACTTCCGGTATCCTGGGAATTGCGGTCACTCTGCTGGGCTCTGTCGTCCCCATCATCAAGTGCCGGAAAATGAAGCTTGTGGAAGAAATCAAATTTGAATAGCTTACAGAACTGGAGGATAAGAAATGAAACCTATTATAGAAACTGCCGCTGTAGAAGGACGGCATATCGTTAAAAATTTCAGGCTCGGAGATACCGTGACCGAGGTGCTAAGGGATGTCTCCCTGCGGGTAATGCCGGGGGAATTCGTCTCAATTATGGGACCATCCGGTTCCGGAAAAAGCACGCTTCTCTATATTTTAGGCGGTCTGGACACCCCGACAGGCGGCCGCGTGCTGCTGAACGGAACCGATATCTCCAGCTTCGGAGATGAAAAAATGAGCGGTCTCCGCCGCCGGAGCATCGGGTTCGTCTTTCAGTTTTACAACCTGATTCCCAACTTGAATGTGGAAGAAAACATCATGCTCCCGCTTCTTTTGGACGGTCAGAAAATGGAGCGCTGCAAAGACCGTCTCGACCGGATTCTGGATATGGTGGGCCTGTCAGACCGGCGCAGACACACGCCCCGGGAGTTATCCGGCGGCCAGCAGCAGCGTGTGGCAATCGCCCGCGCGCTCATCGGCAATCCCGGAATTCTCTTCGCCGACGAGCCCACCGGTAATCTCGACACGAAAGCCGGCGCCGATATCATGAGCCTTCTGCGGGAGATCAACCGCAGCACCGGGCAGACCATCATTATGGTCACCCACTCCCCGGAAGCGGCCAAAAGCAGCAGCAGGATCATTACGGTGCGTGATGGGAACTTCGTGTAATATTGCATAGCTCAAACGCCATGGCCGCACTCCTATAACCGGACAATGCCATCACGCAATATGCATGGTAAGCGGCATCATCAGGTGTTCCATCATCAACTTGTACGCCATATCTCCGTCTCCCGCCTTCAGACAGGCGAAAAACTGTCTGTGCTCCCCGAGTGTGTCTTCCATTCTCCCGGGCACAGACAGCGCGCCCTTCGTCGTGAGATGGATTAAATACGTCAGACGCTGAAACATCTGATTGAACTCCCGGTTGTCCACGTAATTGACCAGCGCCAGATGGAACTGGTGGTCATACTCCGTAAACTGGTCGAGACCGGCACTGTTGAAGTTCCCGCTCTCGAGATTTTCACGGCTGGGGCCATTTTTGCTGAGCAGTGTCTTCTCCTGCTTGTCCAAAAGCTTCTCCATGGCACTGAGAAGCTTCTGCCCCTTCCTCGTGCCGGCTTCCGCCGCGGCCTTATGGATGCAGAATCCCTCGATGGCGCAGCGAATCTGGATACTCTCCTCCATATCCTCCTCATTGAGCTTTCTCAGGGTAAATCCCTTACTCGGTACTACCGTAATATAGCCGTCCTGGCTTAAGCACTGGATCGCCTCCCGCATGGGCGTCCTGGATATCCCGATCTCCGCCGACATGCGCGTCTCCGAATACAGCACCTCCGGATCCAGCCGGCCGGATAAGATCATTTCTTTTAAGTAATTATATGCCTGAATCTGTAATGGACTTTTGTTGACCATCGTATCCCCTCCTGTTTCATGGTGTTTCCATGGTGTTTTTATAACGCAGGATAAACGTGTAAATGTGCAGTATCTTAAAAATGCAGCACATTCACACGTTTCCATCTATTGTCTACAATACTTCCCCATTCGTTTCAATTACTTTTTTATACCAGGCGAAACTGTCTTTCTTATAACGCTTTAACGTGCCGTTTCCCATATCGTCCTGGTCTACATAGATAAATCCATAGCGTTTCGACATCTGTGATGTGGAAGCACTGATCAGATCAATGGGCGCCCAGCTGGTATATCCCAGAAGCTCCACTCCGTCTTCGACCGCCTTCTCCATCTGAATGAAATGTTTCCGGAAGAATTCAATCCGGTAATCGTCGTGGATCTCCCCGTCTTCCGTGACGGCATCCACCGCACCGAATCCATTTTCCACGACAAACAACGGTTTGCGGTAACGGTCATACAGCTCTAGCAGGGAAATCCTAAGCCCCACATCATCGATCTGCCAGCCCCAGTCACTCGACTTTAAATACGGATTCTTTACACCCAGGACCGTATTTCCCGGCGTCCTCTCCGCATCGGGATCGACAGATTCCGTCATGCTCATGTAGTAGCTGAATGAGATGAAATCCACACAGCCTTCTTTCAGAATGCGGTCATCTTCCTCCCTCATCTCCGGAAGCAGCCCTTTCTTCTTCAGCTCTGTCCGCTTTAATCCCGGATACTCTCCAAATACCATCACATCCGCATAGAAGTAATTATCCAGATTCTTGTAAAGCGCCGCCAGCACATCCTGAGGGGCACAGGTTCTGGGATAAGTGGTCAGCTTCGTGAGCATACAGCCCATCTGACTGCCTTCTACCATCTCATGACACATTTTCGTCACGATCGCAGAGGCGACCAGCTGATGGTGCAGCCCCTGATAACAGCACTTCCGTTCATTCCCGTCTGATAACTCCGGCAGGATTCCGCCGCTTGTAAAGGGATGGCGGATGATGCTGTCGATCTCATTAAATGTCAGCCAGCGCTTCACATACGGGCCAAATTCTTCAAAGCACGTGCGGCAGAATCTGACAAACAGATCGATGACCCTCCGGTCCGCCCAGCCGTTGTATTTAACGCTTAAGGAAAGGGGCATTTCATAATGGGAAAGCGTAACCAGCGGCTCGATTCCCAACCTTCTCATCTCTTCAAACACAGCTTTGTAGAAGGCGATTCCCTCCCGGTTCGGCTCCTCTTCCTCCCCAGTGGGATACAGCCTGGTCCAGGCAATTGACAGCCGCAGGACCTTAAATCCCATCTCGGCGAACAGTGCCAGATCCTCTCTGTAATGATGGTAGAAATCGATTCCCCTTCGTTTGGGATAGTATACGGTGTCGGGATCAAGCGCCGCCTGCTTTACGCCCTCCAGGGAAAACGCAACGTGCTTATTATACTCCTTATTGTCCACATTGGGCTTATAGGAGGCTGCGTCTGCAACGGAAATCCCCTTTCCGCCTTCCTTCCACGCGCCTTCGATCTGATTGGCGGCAATCGCCCCGCCCCATAAAAAATGTTCCGGAAATGCCATAGTTAAACCGTCCTCCTTCTGATATGGTAAAATTCATCTGCCGTACTCCTGCTTCCGCTGGAAGCCGCCAGCACTTCAAACGCCTCCCCTGATGTGACGATCACAGGCATCGTGACATCGTAACCGGCTTTCTTAATCTCTTCAATATCGTACTGCAGAAGTATCTCTCCCCGCCGTACCTTTTTGCCGTTCTCTGTCTTCACATCAAAAAACTTACCGCCCAATTCCACTGTATCGAGTCCGACATGCATGATTAACTCTGCGCCGTTATCCAGAATCATGCCGATCGCATGACCCGTATCCGCTACGAGAGCAATCGTTCCGTCAGCAGGCGCTCTCACGACTCCTTCCTCCGGTAGGATGGCAGCTCCGTCTCCCAGTATTTTCTGTGAAAACACCTCATCCGGTACCTCGGTCAACGGGATTACTTTACCGGCAGTCGGACAGTATAATACCGTTTCTGAAGCGGCGGCGGCTGAAGTTCCCGGTGCGGCTTCTGCCGGTATTTTCGACGCCTCTTCCACCGTCTCATTCTCATCCTTAAAGATCACCAGGGTAACCACAAACGCTACGAGAAACGCAATTGCAAAACCGACGAACGCCCAGACAATATTCATCGTATTGATCCCTTCCGGATCAATAAACGTCGCCATGGAGGCAAGCCCCGGCCCCACGATCGTGTATGCTCTTACTACGGTAAAACCGATGCTGAGACCGGAGAGAAGCGCTCCCGCCATAACACCTAAAGTCACCCTCTTATTCTGTAAGGTAACGCCGTACAGCGCCGGCTCCGTAATTCCAAACAGCGCGGAGATTCCCGCCGATAAAGCCGTGGTGCGGAGTTCCTTATTCTTCGTTCTCAGCACAACACCGAAACAGGCGCCGCTTTCGGAAATGTTATGAGCTAAGTTGGCCGGAAGATAGACTAACTCGCTGCCCATGGACGCCAGAGACGATATTGCATAGGGAACGAATGCTTTATGCATGCCTGCCGCCGTACAAAACGGAAGCACCATAGCCAGAAGACCAACCGCGATAAATCCCAGTTTATCATACAAAAACAAAATTGCGCTTGTGAGCAGTGTACCGAAGTTGTAACCTAACGGCCCTAATACCAGCAGCGTGCTGGGAACTACAATCAGCAGGCAGAGCATGGGGACGAACAGGATGCGGACCGGCTTCGGCACGATTTTGTTGAAAAACCGTTCAACGGCTGCCAGCAGAAACATGGACAGCAGCGCCGGGAAGATCTGGTATGCGTAGGCAATTTTCTGCAGCGTAAAACCGAGGAATACCGTACCTCCCTCCGCTGACAGGAGTGTCGTCATATTGGGAAGAAGCAGAGCGCCCACTACAGACAGGGCCACGAAGGAATTGACCTTCAAACGCTTGGAAGCGGAAACCGCAACCATCAGCGGCAGAAAGTACAGCGGCGCATCTCCCAACAGGTTTAAGATCGTAAAAAGTGTCGACGTATTATCCAGAATTCCGATCAGCACACAGAGGGAAAGCATGGCCTTTAAGATTCCGCCGCCGGCGATGGCCGGAATAATCGGCTGGAATACGGCGATTACAAATTCCATGACCGTCCTTCCGATGTTACTCTTCTCACTCTTCTTTTCCGCTTTCGCGTCGCCGGAAAAAGAGGCCTGTTTCAAAATCGCTTCATACACTTCCACTACGCTGTTTCCGATAATAATCTGGAACTGCACCTTATCCGCCACACCCATGACTCCAGGTATCTTTTTTACCGCGTCCGCATCGGCCTTGGACCGGTCTGCCAGGATAAATCTCAGTCTTGTGGAACAATGCTCCAGGCTGACTACATTCTTCTCTCCGCCAATGTGCTTTAAGATCTCCGAAGCTGTTTTTTGGTAATCCATACGAACTCTCCCTTTTCTATACTTTGATTATAGTTACTGTTTACGAAACCCATTGCTTACGAAAATTCAGCCATACCTTCCATCGCATATACCCTGACCGGGCAGGAATCCAGCCCTCTGATTGGAAGCGGAGAAAAGCTTATAAAGAATACGTCTTTTTTCAGCTGTTCCAGATTCTTGAGCACCTCCAGGAAGGTGATATTCTCTGCCATAAGTATATCATGAAACGGCTTCACATCCTCATTATTATTCTCTATGGAAACGCCGTCTCCAAATCCCACGCACTTTACTTTTTTATCACGGAACCAAAGGGCGCTCTCCGCGCCGATCAGAAGCCTCTTATCCGCATCAGTGTTCGTCTTTGCTGTAAATGGTTCTAATTTATAAGCGGAATCAATGATAACCGTATCGCCTTCCCGTACCCGGCCTCCGGACGCGCGGTCTAAATCAACTGCGGTAATATGGCTGCCCGGCTTTACCGTCTCTCCAAAGTCCAGATACACGCCTCTTCCCAGGAAGTTCGTCAGAGGAAGCTCTGCGACACTCGGCCAGTCGTCGCTGTGATGGTAAGGGCACTCACAATGCGTACCCAGGTGGCTCGTCAAATCCATAACCGTATGGTAGTCCGGAATCGGGCCTCCGGTATTATAACGAACCAGATGACATCTCCGGCTCTCGGTCGCCGGATCCAATTCCTTCGTCAAATCCACAATTCTTAAATTTCCCATTTCATAAACACACATCTCATATCCTCCTGATTACTGCCTGTTCATTTCCTTGTTGAACTCAGTATACCAGTATACCGGTATACTGTCAAGAGTGTTTTTGAAAATTTTTCCAGATGTTTAAAAACTGCGAAAACGCCTTTCATCTAAGGATAACCTGGGAATTACGGATATGAAATGCCGCAGTCACCGAACCCCCTGATTGGTAAAGCCATGAATCGAATTGCTGCCGCTGGGAACAGCGTCATATAACCGGAGAAAAATTTCCTGATTTTTGATGATTTCTCTGGCTTTCTACCGTAAATATGGTAAAATAAAAGCAGTCTCTGCCGCACATTCC